>Ga0256405_10001491_pt1 | contig 63141 bp, 69 predicted proteins | sample RumenRJG_02DNA_FD_189096 | JGI IMG/M metagenome (GOLD analysis project Ga0256405, IMG submission 189096) | Bovine rumen microbial communities from Lethbridge, Alberta, Canada - RJG_02 | ecosystem: Host-associated > Mammals > Digestive system > Stomach > Rumen | place: Canada: Alberta... | reverse complement strand
GGCTGTAATTCTTTTGTGCCATAAACTCTCCTTTCTCGGACACTGAGGCTTGAACACTCTCATTGTACCAAAGAGGGAGAGTTTTGGTATAACCTTCGATGCGCACCCGCATAGCGGGTGGTTTATTTGTCTCGTGCGCGTTGCGCACTCGACCGGCTCATAAGCCGCAAAGAAAAAAGCCCACCCCGATACAGTTTCGGGATGGGCTTATGCTGTACGTCCATCTTACTCCGTGAACTTCCACGCAGTGTCCAGGGCGATCTCCATCATGTCGGTGAAGCTGTTCTGGCGCTCCTCAGCGGTCAGTGCGATGGGCTTGAACAGATGGTCGGAGATCGAAAGCACAGTCAATGCCTTCTTGCCGTCTCCGCAGGCTGTCCAGTAGAGTCCAGCAGACTCCATTTCAACTGCCAGGTGTCCCAGATCTCTCAACCTCTCATTGAGGCCGGCCTGAGGATAATAGAAGAAGTCGGAGCTGTAGACCTTGCCCACCTTGTAGTTGCAGCCTTTTTCCTTGGCAAGCCTTACGGCCTCTTCCAGCATGTCGTAGTCCGCACAGGCAGCCAGCTGTCCGGGAATTCCATAGGCATTTCCTGAATTGGAATTGGATGAAGCAGCCATGGCGATGACTATGTCCTTGGCTTCAACTCCCATGTCCAGTCCGCCGGCGGAGCCGATCCTGATTATGGCGTCCACTCCGAACTGGGTGTAGAGTTCGTGAGCATAGAGGCACATTGACGGGATCCCCATGCCTGAACCCATGACTGAGATCCTCTTACCCTTGTAAGTTCCTGTAAATCCCAGCATGTTCCTGGTGTCGTTGAAGCAGACCACGTCTGTCATATAGTTGTCCGCCACAGCCTTCGCACGAAGAGGGTCGCCGGGCATGAGCACGACTTTGGCGATCTCGTCCTTCTGAGCTATGCATGCGCTGATGCTTTCTTTGATTTCCATATATGATCCTTCCTTCCTGAATGTTTTGCGTTATAAGTCATGGATGAGCCAATGGCATCCAACCGTACAATTATATCAAAAAAACCCGGCCGCTCTCAAGCCAATTCTACGCTTTTCTCTTGGCAGTCATGGTCTCCACTTCCAGCTTGTAGACTGCCGTAACGGGCATGGCCTTCGGGTTGAACTGGAAATGTGTCTCATGGTATCCGTCCGTCAGGATCGTCATCGCTCTGGACTTTTCCTCCGGATCATCTATGAAACTTATCTTTCCGCGTCCCATGACGCTTTGAAAGTTCATTGTGCAGTGTCCTGTCGCCTCATTGAATACCAGCTCATGACCGCAGTCCATCTCAAAAGCTACGTCTGGTTTCCTCTTCATCAGATCAATTTTGTGCCCGTCTTTCGCACTGTGGAAGTAGAGCGTTATATGCTCATCGTTCGCTTCCAGTCCAAAATTCAAAGGCACCATGTATGCGAATCCTTCCTCATCCACCATGCCTATCCTGCATACATCGCAAGTCTTCATGATCTCAATGATCTCAGCGCGATCGCTGACCTCTCTGTCCTTTCGTCTCATTTATACCACCTATTTTATAAACTTCCTGATATCCGCCTCGCTCACATCGGGCAACACATCCTTAAGCTTGCGCAAAATACTTTCCAGCGACTCTTCCGGTTCAAGCCCCTGAGGGTCCAGTGCCTCCTCGCCCCACCAGTCTTCTGTCAGGGCGTAGCGGCCCACGCCCCAGCCGTACTTCGTACCGTCCTTGGCCACCTGCTTTTCAAAATCGGTCACCGTTAAATAAGTCTGCATCTGAAGTCTGGTGATGATGGTCTCGAATCCTTTGCGGCCGCCCTTGCGATACCCGAGGGCCTGCTTGATCTCCTTGGTGAACATGGGTCCGGCCTCCCTCAGAAGCACCACGACCTCCTTGTCTGAATGCGCCGCCAGTCCCTCGCCGTAGCGCTCTTCGAATTCGTAACCGTCACGCCTGTAATTACAGAGATCCGCCAGCCACTCCAAACTAACGAAACCTGCCTTGCCCCTAAAAAGCTTAGCGTAGGCCAGCTCGTGGTCCCAGGTCACCTCTCCCTTCCACTGCCAGCAGGGCCACTTGATCCCGTTGGTCCAATCCGGGTCGTACCAGGCTTTGGGGGAAGCTATGTCCTCCAGAGAGAACCCTTCTATGGGATTCCTGAAAAACGGCAGGAAACCGATATCGTTAACCAGTTCGATCAGATCTTTTTTAGTTCTTACAGTCTTGAAACGTTTCTTCATACTCACCTTTCCAGGATCCATTTGATGCCCTTTGCGGTCCTCAGGTCGGGCTCTCTGAAGTGGTTGCCCGGATTCATTTCTAAGGTCACTTCGATTCCCCGTCCTGCCAGCAGATCTCTCACCGCTCTCGTCCTGGTCTCCACCTGAGCCATCACAGGGTTATTGGTCTTCGATTCCTTACCTCCCAGGGAAATATACACAGCTTCCGGCTCAGTCGGAAACTCTGCGTCCTTCAGTTTCTCAAAAAATCCCGGGTACCACAGTGACCCCGATGCAGATACGAATCTTTTGAAGACCCCGGTCTTGATCATGGCGTAAAGCGTGAAAAGTCCTCCCATGGAATATCCTGCAAGTGCATTGTATGCCGGTCTCAGACCCAGTTCAGAGTCCAGTATCTCTGCAACTTTCGGCATGATCATCCCAGTGAGAAGTTTAAGATATTCATCTGCACCACCTGCAAAATTCTCTTGTCCTTTGAACACCGCCGGGGCCGGCCACGGCGACAGGTCGTTGTCGTAATCCACGCCCCCTACCGCGATCAGAGTATGATCCGGGGCGCCTATCTCCTTAAGCCTCTCATGCTCCTCAAGGCCCTTTCCGTTGTAGACGTTGAGCCAAACAAAAGGTGCATCCTGTGAAGATGATGGGTATATGGTTATATTCTTGCCTTCTATGATCAGTTCTTTCATTATGATCCTCCTCATGCGATTGTAACACATAAGAACAGAATTTAGGCATAGTTTTCTCATAGAAAAACCCGGAAAAGGTTTGCCCTCTTCCGGGTTAAAATGATCTTTATTCTTGTATCAGAAGCCTACAGTCTCCACCATCTCATGCCTGAAGCCTTGAGCTCGTCCATCCTGTAGAGGCTCTTGACGTCGATGAGGACCTTCTCCTCGTCGGGGCCTTCCTTGAACTTGTCCTTGAGCTGTCTCATGGACATGGAGCGGAACTCGTTATGTCCCACGGCTACGATGAGGCAGTCAGCCTTGGGCAGTTCGTCGAAGGGAACCAGATCAACTCCGTACTCCTTCTTTGCCACATCTGCGTCAGCCCAGGAATCTGCCACATAGGGCACGATCTCGTATTCCTTAAGACGGTTGATGATGTCAACCACCTTGCTGTTACGTGTATCCGGGCAGTTCTCCTTGAAGGTGATTCCCCAGATCACTACTGTAGCCTTCTTGGGTGCAAGTCCAGCCTCGATCATCTGCTTGATGGCTGCGTCTGCAACGTAACCGCCCATGCTGTCGTTGACTTTACGGCCGTTTAAGATGATCTGTGAGTGATATCCCAGCATCTCAGCAGCGTTTGTCAGATAGTACGGGTCGACTCCGATGCAGTGTCCGCCTACCAGGCCCGGCTTGAAGCCCAGTGCGTTCCACTTGGAATTCATACCGTAGAGCACTTCGTCTGTATCGATCCCCATCTTGTCGCAGATCATGGCGACCTCGTTCATGAAGGCGATATTTATGTCGCGCTGACTGTTCTCTACGACCTTGACTGCCTCAGCAGTCTTGATGGTCGAAACGGGAACTGTGCCTGCCTTGATCACGATGTCGTAAACTTTTTTGATCTCTCTGGCGGATTCCTCATCCATGCCGGATACGATCTTGCGAATGTTGGTCAGCGTGTGGACGCGGTCACCGGGGTTGATTCTCTCCGGGCTGTATCCGATCTTCCAGTCTACTCCGCACTTGAGGCCGCTTTCCTTCTCGATGATGGGTACGCAGATGTCCTCGGTGACTCCGGGATATACTGTGGATTCGAACACTACGATGCTTCCCGGTGTAAGGTTCTGTCCAACTGTTCTGGATGCTCCCTGGACCGGACGAAGGTCAGGTGTAGTGTCCTGATTTACAGGTGTGGGAACCGCAACAATGATGAATCTTGCTTCCTTGAGACGTGTGGGATCTGCTGTGAAGTCCACTGTGGTGTTCTTGATGGCCTCTCCCACTTCATTGGTGGAATCGATGCCGTTAGCGTACTCATTGACACGCTTTTCGTTGATGTCAAATCCGATGACGTTCACATGCTTGGCGAATTCCACTGCGATGGGCATTCCCACGTAGCCAAGGCCCACGAGGGCAAGTTTCTCTGTTCCGTTGATCAGTCCCTGATAAATATTGTTGAATTGCATTTGATCATTCTCCTCTTGATCTATGTTCATGATCGACATTTAAAGCCGATATATTATAGCAAAAAACTTCCGTCCCCGCAACTGTCTTGATGCCATCTAGAACAGTTCTCTGAACTGTTCCGCAATTGTCCTGTAGGTGAAATGTTCAAGAACGGCCTGTCTTCCGTTCTCTCCCATCTTTTCCCTTTCAGCCTCAGTCATCTCCATGAGTTTTCTGATGCCTTCCATAAGAGCATCTGAGTTCTCAGGCTCACAGCTAATGCCGCAGTTATACTCTGAGATATAGTTGTTGGGAGCATCTATGGCATACAGTATGGGGCGGCCGGACATCATGGAGTCGAACATCTTGTTCATGGCCACTCCGTACTTGAATATGTTCTGCCTCTTGCCTGCCACGTAGAGCACATCCATCTCATGAGCTATGGCAGGAATGTATCTCTTTTCCACCGGATCCAGGAAGATGAAGTTATCTGCCATGGATCTCTTGGACATCTCAATGAATCGGGCCTTTTCTCTTCCTCCCCCTACGAAGACTGCGCAGACACCGGGGTCGCCCATTTTTTGCACTGCGTCGATCAGGTAGGAAAGCGAATATGAATCGGTGTGGCTTCCCATGAATCCGACGATGAACTTGCCCTGTTCCTTCAGATCTCTGAATACGCCGGCGATGCTCTCAGGGACCTCCGGGGTGTCAACCCATTCCTCCTCCGTTATGCCGTTAGGGATGAACCTGAACTTTTCAGGGGCCATCCCGTGGGACACCATGTAATCCTTGGAATTCGGAAGGACGGATACAACGTAATCCGAGTGCTTCAGGAAGGAATTCTCTGCAGTCTGCATGGCCACGCACAGCGGATGCAGCTTGCTGAAGCCGTACATCAGTTCCAGGGTCAGGGGCCACAGGTCCCTCACCTCGTGGATCAGCTTGGCTCCGGAGAGTTTTGCGATCTTCTGGGCCGCATAGGTATCTATGGGATTGGTGCAGGATGCGATGATCACGTCGGGCTTATATTTCTCTGCGATCTTACCTGCCATGCGGCGGATCTTCCAGGAGAAGTCCATCATGGCCTTGAATCTGCCCAGACCGTTTCCAACGTAGGAGTTCTCCTTGATCCAGGAGAACTTCACGCCCTCCACCTCAGTTTCCTGAAGGTCATGTTCGATCTCCACGTTGACCTTTCTGAGATGTGAAAAGCTGCTGGCCAAGATCGTCGTATCGATCCCTGCCTTGGCCCACTCCCTTGCCAGGTAGTAGTGGCGAAAGACCATGCCATAGCTGGGGCTTCCCGCATAAAAGTTGATTATCAAAACTTTTTTGTCTGCCATAGTTGATTCTCTACAGTTCTTCGTAATCGTGCATCACATTGGTGGCCTCTTCAGTGAAGCCTTCCGTACTCTCTCCCTGGAAGAGGACTCTCAAAGTCTCAAACAGTATCTGCACGTCCATAAAAAGTGAGAAATTCTCTATATACATCAGGTCCATCTTGAGCTTGTCCAGTGCAGATGTATTGTACTTGCCGTAGACCTGTGCCAGTCCCGTGAGGCCGGCCTTTGCCTTGAGTCTTAGTTTGAACTCGGGGATGTCCTCAGTGTACTTCTCCACGTGTTCCCATCTCTCGGGTCTGGGACCTACCAGGGACATGTCTCCCTTGATGATGTTCACAAGCTGGGGGAACTCGTCGATCCTGGTCTTACGGATGAACTTGCCTATCTTCGTGATCCTGGGGTCATCCTCCCCTGCCGGGTGAGGTCTTCCGTCCTTCTCGGCGTCCACTATCATGGAGCGGAATTTCAGGATCATGAAGCGCCTTCCGTTCTGGGTCACTCGCTCCTGTCTGAAGAATACCGGTCCCCCGTCTTCGTGGTGGATCAGGTATGCTATGACAGCGAATATGGGGCTCAGAATGACCAGCACCAGAGCGCTTGAGACTATGTCAAAGAGCCTCTTCATCGCCAGCTTCCACCTGGGTATCTCGCTGTTTCTGAAAAGATATATTGGCGTATCCACCAGGTTAAGATCCTCGGAGTTGCGCACCATTATGTCAGAGAGCTTCGGTGTCAGATACACCCTCTTATCCAGCTCAAAACATTTCTTAAGCAGATGATTCTTATCCGTGGAAGGCAGGTCGTTGAGAAGCACTGCATCCACATCTTCCATCTCACTAATTAATTCATCCATGGGAAGTGTGGCCGGAAGGGACTTCACCACCCTATACTTATATACCAGCTCGTTGAGCTTCTCAGAAAGGGTGTTCCTGTGCTCGCCGTGGATCTCCAGAAGTCTTAAGGGCGGTACCACCTTGCGGTAGATGTCCACCATGAAGTATGAGAGCATTGCGGTGATCAGAGACTGGACCGCCCAGAGAACCGCATACTGTCTGAAGAACATGAATCCGAACCTGAACTGTCCGGTGATGGCCATGGATATGAAGATCTCTACGAAGTCTGTGCAAAACAGTGCAGACACCTGTGAAGCCAGTATCACCATCTTGCGATTGACTCCGATGGTATATCCTCCCAGCTTCTTCATGAAAAACATGACTATGATCAGATATATACCGAAGGCCATTCCCAAGTTTCCAAGGCCGGTCAGGTGGTTGGTCTGGTTGTGTACCACTACGAAGTCGTACCACACCTTGGCGAACATCACGGTAACGATGACCGTCTCAATAAAGGCGAATCCGTATCTTAAAGCATATTTTTTGCTATAAATTTTAGTTGTTTGTGGGGACATATTTCAGTGCCTCTCAGCCTGATCCCATGGGACCTACTCAAAACATTCACAGCACATGCCTGTCATGTGCCCATACTTTTTTGTTATTATATCACATTTTATCCATAATAAATACCTAAAACTACCACAAATTGAGGGAAAGAGGATTTTTTGTACAGAAAGGCAGAGTTGTCTCTCATAAATATTGTAAAAAAAATGATAATAATATATAATTATTAGTGTTATTTTTTCTTTATATTAGAGTTTTCAAGGAGGCATTATATGAAATTTACCCTTATCGGCGATACTGATAACCCATTGGCAGAAGTTGCACTCGGAAGAGGCGAGACCATCAAACTCGAGCGTGGCTCAATGGTCTATATGCAGGATGTGGAACTTGAAGGAAAGACCAATTCCAATTCCAAGGGACTGGGCGGACTTCTTAAGGCCGCTGCCAAGTCCATAGTTTCCGGCGAGAGCATGTTCATCACCTATGCACATGGAACTGCTGAACACGGCAGGATCGGAATCGCACCGGCTGTTTCCGGCGTCATCCGCAAACTGGAAGTCGGAACAAGACAGTACAGGCTTAATACCGGCGCATTCCTGGCCTGCGATGATACCGTTACATACAATCTGGTGTCCCAGAGCGCAGGCAAAGCACTGCTGGGAGGAACAGGCGGATTCTTCATCATGGAAACTGCCGGAACAGGTGACCTCCTTGTCAATGCCTTTGCTGACATGATCGAGTTACAGGTAACTGAGGACAAGCCCCTGGTGATCGACAACGAACATGTAGTGGCATGGGATGCGAACCTGGACTACAACATCAGGATCGCTTCAGGCGCCATCGGATTTAAATCAGGTGAGGGTCTTGTCAACGAATTCCACGGCTACGGCAAAGTTCTGATCCAGACCCGTAACGCAAGGAACCTGGCCGGCGTTCTCGCACCCTATCTGCCCTCATCCAGTAACTGATGAAGACGGTTTAAGTTCAAATGAATTACAGCCGTGGGACCCAATGTCCCACGGCTGTTTTTTACACCTTATGCCAACGCTTTGTCCGCCCTTGTTTTGATCCTCAGACCGGAACCTTACATCCATTTTTTCTTCTTGAAAAAGATAATACAGCCTATGGTGATGGCCGCAAATACTCCAAGAAGCGCCGGGTATGCCCAGGGCCACTCCAGTTCAGGCATGTGTTTGAAGTTCATCCCATACCATCCCGTTATGAGCGTAAGCGGCAGAAATATGGATGTGATCACCGTAAGGAGAGTCATGATCCGGTTCTGCTTGAGCCCCATCTGTGATTCATAGTAATCCCTTAGCTGTACAATGTAGTCCCTGACTGAGGCTGCCGTATCCCTGAGGATCGCAATGCGTGCTGTGAACAGATGGAAGTACCTGAGATTGTCCGTACTGAAGAAGCTGTTTTCGTTCTCCTCCAGTTCCTGTCCCAGATCCATAAGCTGTTCATAGTGCATTCTAAGATCCCTGATGCTGCCAAGTATCTCATTTAGTCTCAGGATGATCTCCTGTGAATCCGTCTCCCGAAGCTTGTCCTCCAGCTGGTTCAGTTCAAGCTCGTAACGGTTGAGCATATAGGCGTCATCGTGAATGATCTGCTCCAGAAAATCATAAAGAAACCTTTCCAGTGAAGGCAGTTTCCACTTCTTGGTCCTCTTCACCCTCTGTATTATGGAAAGAGCCGCATCTCCGTCATCCACGAAGACGATGCCCTTCTCATCCAGAGCAAATGCAAAACCCTCACCGGGTGCAGAGGGATCGTTCCGATTAGGGAGATAAAAAGTTCCTGTAAGGGAATCATAGTTCACCTCAGCCCTCGTAGCCGTGATGGATGAAAGCTGCATCTCCATCTCTATTCCCATATCGAAGCTGTCTTCTCTGTCGTTCCATTCTAAAGAGTTCAGCACCGCAACGAAGGGAATATTATTTAATGCTTCTTCCTGGCTGCATTCCTCCAGGGTGCTGCCGATCTTGTAAAAAATCATACCTTTTGCCTCCCAAGTTCGTCTATGAAATCCTTCAAAAGTTTTTCGTTCTCTTCAGAAGGTCTTGACTTTGGATCCACCAGACTCACCTTAGCCGCAATTGATGATGCTCCGGCCGCCTCCATAAGGCGCGATATGCACTTCTCTGCGCTCCCGCCGCTGCTGGAGGCCACGACCGCTAAGCACTTAGAACTAAGATCATTTTCTGAGAGGAATGTCCTAAGGGGCGGTGTGAATGTCCCTGCCCAGACCGGGGTGCAGAGTACTACGAGATCATATTTCGAGGAATCGAAACCGTAGGGTTCAAGCTCCGGCTTATCCTTCATGGTCGCAGCCTTTCCGCCCCAGAAGAATTTTTTGAATCCCCGGTCGGGGTAAGCCTTCTTGGGAACGAGTTCGATGACGTCTGCCTCAAGGGCATCCGCCACCTTTTCGGCTGCGTATCTGGTATTTCCCTCCAATGAATAATATACGACTGCTGTTTTCATCTTGCCTTCTCCGAATCAATACTTTATTTATTATGTTTTGCGACCTTCAGTGTCCTGAGGTACGCCTTCTGTTCATCGGTAATTCTATAGCTTTCTATGCTCTTCTGGATGGCCTTGTTATGGGTCCAGTCATCCAGCCGCTTCTCCTCGATATATGGGATCACCGCCTCGTACTGCTTGGCAAGAGCTGTAGCAAAATACCAGGCCCGCATCATATTCACATAGTATTCCTCTGATCGCACCCCGGCAACCATGTCCGAATACTCCGTGCTGAACCTGTCTCCCAGGAAATGTTCCATCAGCATCTTGATACCGAAACGTATGGTGTATGTCTTATCGGATGCGATCCACCTGTTGATGTAAGGCAGAAGTTTCTCCGGAGTCTTTTTGAAGACTTTGGGAGACATCTGGTCGCAGGTGGCCCAGTTATCGATGTAGGGAAGAAAGGTCTCCACCTCCTCCGCACACTTGTTGAAATCCTTCTCAAGAGATATCACGAAGGCATGGACCTGATCCTCATCAAAATATCCATGAGGCAGATCTGCGAGAAAATCCTTGACCCCCTCCTCTTTGCTGAAGACCTTGGCATAGTCCCTAAGGGCCGGCGTCCTCACGCCTATGATCCTTTCGGGATCAACCGTAGGTATTATATTCCTTTGTCCCTCAGCGTACTTGGGATCTCTCATTTCGAAGAGTTCCGAAGCGACCTTGTTTTTCTTTTCATTCATCGGCATTCTCCTTTCGAGGAACTAGTCGCTCCAGTTGGCACAGATCAGGGCCCAGCACTCCTCAGGCTCCCTCAGATGTATCATCCCGATCATATCATAGTATATGATATACCAGTCCGGATAATACTTATCCGCGCCTTTTTCAGTGAGCATGAAGACCTCGCCTTTGCAATCGTTGATAAGCTCCATGATCCTGTCTGCAAGCTTGCCGCCCAGGGTCTCCATGGCCATCACCCCTGCTTCATCGGGCCCAAGGTCATCAGTTTCTTCCTGCACCATGTCTCTTAGCACTGCCCGGTCATCGAAGGAACACTCCATGAGCCAGTCGCAAATGCCGTTATTTATGACTCCCTCCGGATCTTCCGGCTTCTCTCCAAGGTCTGACTCTGATGGCTCCGGAATGTCATAATCAATGAACAATGAAGCAACGTTGTTGACCCTGCTCATGTACTTGTCATAAATATCCGAAAGATCTACGTTAAGCTGATCTATTAGTTTTTTCATCCCAAAGTCCTCCCTAGTTGTCACTGCCATTCCTTAAGTTCAGCTGCATCAAATATGATCCTGCTCCCCATTCTTCTTGTATAAAAGATACAGGGTAAGAAATATTCCAAAAACATATACTGCACTCAACGCAATGTTTAAGTACATGTTTTGTCTTAATAGGATCATCAGGGCTGCGAATCCTGCTGTCACCAAAGCCATGACTAAGATAAACTTACTGCTGAATGTGTATTTTGCTCTGTTGTACTTTCCAAGAAGGAAGAGAAATACGAAGTACAGCACAAAGGATGTCACAAGGAAAACTGTCTTAGGCACAAGCGACACCTCTTCCCCCCTCATGAACTCCAGAGACGCCGAAATGTTATTTAAGGAGAATATGAGGAAGACATGGAAAAACATGTATTCTGTGCCATCCGTGTCCCTCTCCCTGTCCAGCAGCCGGTTATACATCAAGCCGTAGCTCAGAAGAAGACCTATGACGATAATAAAGGCCATGGTGGAGAAATACAATGAGTTCAGTGTGAACTCGTCTCTGAAGTATGCTGCGAGGACTATGATCATCTCCCCGAAGGTGAAGACCACGTACAGCATAGCCCTCTCCGAGAGATGCGGAAAATCAACCGGCACCAACATATCCTTCTTACCTCTGATACGCATGGCTACGATGCCGAAAATGATGGGTACATATGCAATAGATGCACCGGAAAATGTATAGACCACCGTATGCACCCCGACCAAGCCTGCCTCCACAAATAACGTGGCTGCATACTGTTTGAGGAATACCACCGTTCCGGGCTCTTCCCTGTGATTTCTGATCTCGATCAGATACTGGATCCCGATATTTATGAGGATCAATGCCCAGGATGCGGAGTACATGTAGAACGTAGACTGCCAAGCGATGTCCGTAGCTTCACCCATGAAGTACAGCAGGAACATGTTCAGGAACAGGAATACATGATCCCTCACCCCGTTTCTGCCATAGTGGTTGATATAGAAGGTGGAAAAGTTCCAGATCTGTATTATGGCCAGTGTCCCCAGAAGGTATCCCAAGAACACTCCTCCGGACACGAATCCTCCCTCGATATGCTGCAAAAGGGAATTGTTGCGCCCAACTATGTATACGAATATCAGATCATAGATCAGTTCCAGATATTCTACTTTTTTCTCTTTTGGTCCGGCATTTACTGCTATGATTTTTTTGCTCATTTACTATTCTTCGACATTTCTATTCATGTTCTCCATGGCCTTATTCATACTGGCCATGAAAGCTTCATCCGGTACCAGGGCGATCCCGTATTCATCGCTTAGAACGATCAGGCGCTGCCCTCCCGTCAAGCCGAACAGATCTCTGGCGCCCTTCGGGATGACGATCTGCCCTCTGTCATTTATGGCGACAGACCCCCATATGTTCTTCCCCTTCGGCGCGGGAGGCAGTATACCCACCCCTTCCACAGGTTCAGTCTTTACCAGACTGTCAATGGAGGTCCCGTACATCTCAGCCAGAAGATTGCATTTCTCAATATCAGGGACGGTGGCACCGGTCTCCCATTTTGCATAGGCCTGCCTTGAAATGCCTATTTTTTCCGCCACCGCTTCCTGAGAAAAACCATGGATGTTGCGAAGCATTACAAGATTATCTTTCAGCATCTCTCTCCCCCTATAGATCTATTTCTTCGAAATCCTCACATGCCTTCCTGCATGATAAGATGGTCAATGCCATATATATCAAAACACCCGCCGCCAGCGAGATCAACTGAGATCCCATATGATCCGTGCCAAAAGCGTTCATGAATTCCAGACCAGGCACATGATGCACAGCTTCAGCCAAGAATATGATCACGAAGGCTACAATGATGAATCTGACGAATGGACCTGCGAACTTATATGCTGTTTTGAAAAATCCCCCTACGAATATCCAGTTGAAGATGCCGAATATCACGAAGGCCACGCCTAACGCAAACAGGTTGGCATTCATCAATGCATTGCTTCTATATATGTCAGAGTCTGCGAATACGGTCATTCTGAGGATAACCGAGATACCCATCAAAATTATCCCGCAGCCTTCGATCATGCAGACAAACAAGTATTTTGCCATGACCACATCCCTCTTTGCTATTGGAAGCAAGGAGGAAAAAACAATGTCATTAGCTTCCCTGGCCCACTGAAAACTCTGGAAAAGTCCCAGCGACACAAAGAAGGCTCCGCAGAGTATGGGATAGCCCGGCACAAGAAACATCAAGCCAAAGGCTATGAAAAGATATGAGAGTATGGATGCGCTGAGCTTCATTTCTTTAAGGAGTGCGTTAGTCATGGTCCACACCTCCTTCCAGCCTGAGCATAGTTTCCTCAAGGGTCTCTCCCTCTCCCGAATACTGCCGGATAAAGGCATCCTTGTCCATAGCCGCAACTATTCTGCCCTTTGAGATATAGATTATATCGTCCGCACACTTCTCGATATCCGATATGATGTGTGTGGAGAAAAATACGGCCACGCCCTCCTTCTTCAGATCTTCAAAGATCTCAAGAAGCTCGTTTCTGGAGAAGGGATCCAGACCGCTGGTTGGCTCGTCCAGGATCAGTACCTCAGACCTGTGGGAGAGCGCCAGCAGCAGGTTCAGCTTCACCTTCATGCCCTCGGACAGCTCCAGGGGTGTTTTCATTTCGTCCAAGGCGAAGAGATCCAGGTACTTTCTATATGCAGCCTCATCCCATGTATCATAAAACCTTTTTACGATACTTACAATGTCTCTTATCCTCTTCCTTGGATACCAGCTGACCGTACCCGTGGAATAGCCGATGCGCTTCTTGATGTCCGCCTCACTTTTTAGGAGAGGACTTCCAAAATATCGAACATCTCCGGAATCAGGATGGATCAAGTTCAGCATTGCCTTGATCGTTGTGGTCTTGCCTGCGCCGTTTCTGCCGATAAAGCCTGCGATCCTTCCGCTCTCAAGGCCGAAGGACACATCTTTTAGTTCGAATGCAGGATACTTCTTTACAAGATCCTGTACCTCTACAATATTCATGGCAACCTCCAAAATTTGATTTATATGAATATTGTAGTCTGCGGTTGCGTCAATATCTACCAACCACACATTACAGAATTATTGGTGTTTTGTAAAGTTTGGTTGCGTCAAGACCGATCAATGTCCCACATTTCTTTTGCTCTTGAGAGCAGGTCATCTATGGTATCTTTATATTCATTCACAATTTCGCTGTACTTAGGATCAACGGGACTGCCATCCGAGTTGATATAGATCTGATAAGTCTCACCCTCTGCATTGAGTGATACACCATACTCGTACCGGTCAAACAGTTTCGGCCATATGATGAGAAAATCCGTGAAAACATTCTCATCAGTTGTAGGCAATCCCACGCAGAGATTTCCTGTAAATGAAAGGTAGTCCGGATATTTTACACTATAGTCGTAGCCATCGGCATCCATAGAATAATACCGCGGTACCAAAAATTCAGGAATTTCAGACTTTTCCATCCCCTTCGTGAAAGGGTCATATTTTACCATGCGCCAGACATACCAGCATGCGTTGATCACAACGAAAAGCACCAATATGCATAGTATGATTTTAATAACTTTCTTCTTTCCCACTCTCATCCATAATACCTCCCCCGCCTCGGGATCTATCTTCGTTTGTACAAAACGATTTCCGGATCGGAAACCCGGAAGTAGTCAATTCTACAGTCCATGAAACCGCAGCGATTTTACTATTGAGTCCGTACTCAAATAAGAATATATCCTCTGAAACCGCGCACAGAATAGTAGGAATCCGCGCCGTTGTGAAAAGTGAACACGGTATCATAGCGCCGTTCGCAGAACAGTGCCCCGCCCTTACTGCGGATATCATCCGGCGTAGCGATCCAGCTTGACGTTTTCAAATCAAATGAGCCAAGACTTTGCAATCTACGATAAAACTCCTCTGTCATAATCGAAACGCCGATCTCTTTCGCCTTCTGTTCTGCGCTACCCGAAGGCGGGTTTTTGGTGCGCCCTTGCAAAGCTTTTTCGTCATAGCACAGGCTTCTACGCCCGGAAGGGGACTCCTTTGCGCAGTCACAGAAAATAAGCTTTCCCGTTTTTTCGTCATAGCCGATGGTGTCCGGTTCACCGCCGCTTTCCTCCATCTTTTGCAGAACCGCGATGGCGGTGGGAACCTCGTGCAGCCTATGCTCTACCTCAAACCATTCCAAATCCGGATGAAGTTCCTTATGTTCTAAAAATCTCGCTTTCAGTAATTCCAACATCATGTTCACCTCTACAAATCTCGTTTTGATTATTTCTTTGTCATCAATGTCACGCACTCCACATGCCCTGTATGGCAAAACATGTCCACTGGCTGGGCCTCCACAAAGCGGTATCCTCTCTCCTCCAGATACTTCACGTCTCTTGCAAGGGTTGCAGGATCGCATGAAACGTAGACGATCCTGTCCGGTTCGGCTTCTGCTACTGCCTCCAGCAGTGTCTCCTCACATCCGGCCCGGGGAGGGTCCACAAAAGCCACATCTGCATGGCTGATCCTGATCACAGGCTCCTTTTCCACCAGTCTGTTTTCCCCATCATAACCCATTTTGGGCCTGATGCCCAGTACCGCCGGAAGCTCCTCCTCGGCTTTTCCCTGGATATATCTGGTACATACTATGCCGTTTATCACCGAATTGCGGTTAGCGTCCAGCACCGCTTGTTTCACTGTCTCGATGCCCAGTACCAGTCCGTCGTTCCCCACGGTCCTAGCCGCAAACAAGCCTATGGTACCCACTCCGCAGTAGAGATCCAGAACGGTATGCCCCTCCTTCACATCTGCATATTCCACGGCTTTTCCATAGAGTTTTGCGGTCTGTGCAGGGTTCACCTGGTAAAAAGAATCCCTGGAGATCTCGAATTTGAGCCCCTCCATCTCATCGCTTATTACCGATCTTCCGGCCACCAATTCCTCATTTATGAATATGCTCTCCAGATTGTATCCCGAGCCTTCATTCATGTACCCGCAGAGCTCTTCCAGATAGGGTACGTCATCGGATCCGGCCTCCAGAATGGCCATCATCTCCCCTGTTCCGAAGGACATCTTGACCGTCATGCCCTTGATCCCTGCACCGTTGCCGAATTCTGCCAGGTACTGTCTAAGTCCATCTGCCACGCCCATGATCTCCTGCCTCTGGATCCTGCAGTCGGGGCAGTCTATGACTCTGTGGGACTTCCGCGCAAAAAATCCCACTTCCCCCCTGGGTCCCACCTTGAATTCAGCCTTATTTCTGTATCTGAAGGGTTCATCCATTCCGATGATGGGTCTCACCACCGGCGCCTGAAGGCCCCCTATCCTCTCCAGTTTGTCTCTGACCCAGCCTTCCTTAATCTCAAGCTGAGCCTCATATTCCATATCTCCTAAGGGGCAACCTCCGCACTCTTTAGCGTAGGGACAAAAGCCATGGATCCTCGATCCTGATGGCTCTACTATCTCCAGGCACTCCGCCAGGGCATAGTTCTTCTTGGCCTTCGTGATCCTGGCCTTTACTGTGTCGCCTTTTACGCAGTTCTCCACGAACACCACCTGTCCATCGGACCTGCCTATGCCACTCCCCTCGGAGCTCATATCCTCAATATGAAGTTTTACTACCTTTCCTTTTTCCATGATCAGATCTCTCGTAAAAAACTCAATGGAGGTGAGGGATCCCCCACCTCCATGAAGTACTTATATTTTTTGCTCTCCCTTCAAGCTGCATCAGTTGCCGCCTGCAGGTCTTTTGCTGCTGGTCTCAAATTCCGCAGCCTCTCTCTTTGCCCTGGCCTTCTCGCCGGGGCTGACGCTCTCGCTGTACGCCTTTTCGTAACGGTCACGTCTCTCTTTGATGGCTTCATTGAGGATCATATCCTTGACCTTCATGAGTCGGGTCTGGTTGCCTCTCTCATTTTCGTCAAGCTTCATCCTGATGTATCTGATGGTCATCTCCAGCTGAGGGATCTTCACGTACTCCAGGGCGTTTACCCTTCTTCTGGTACGCTCCAGCTCCGCAGCCAGCATCTGGGCTTCCTTCTCCTTGGCCGCAAGCTGCAGCATCAAGGGGAAGGTCCCGGACAGATCATCCAGAGCCAGGTCCAGTTCTCCGGAGGTATCCGCATATCCATAGGGATAGATATCCGTGGGATCCTCCGCTGTGGTCTTGAACTTGAACACCGGCACGTTGACGCTCATGACGTTCTGACTGCCTACTTCAAGTTCTACGCCCTGCTTGGGATACATCAGAGCCTCTTCAAGGTTTTCCTTGCTCATGACCGCGGATGCGATGGAAAAGCTGCCGTACACCGACATGAGCTGTTTCTCCACCTCGTCCCTGAGCTCCTTGTTCTGTCTTGCCAGTTCCAGGAACTCCTTCATGAGCTCGTCACGTTTATCCTTGAGGAGTTTGTGTCCTCTGACGGATGTGGCCAAACGCTTCTTCAGCGTAGAGAGCATCATTCTGGTTGGATTGACATTTAATCTTTCCATGTTGCCTCCTCCGCTTACTCAGCGTCAGTTTTTTCTCCGTAATACTGATCCAGATACTGGTCCTTGATACGCTTAAGTTCGGATCTGGGAAGTATCCTCAAAAGATCCCAGCCCAGATTCAGCGTCTCTTCGATGGACCTGTCTGTCTCGTAACCCTGAGATACGTATCTTCTTTCGAATTCCTGGGAAAATTCTGCATATTTAAGGTCGATCTCTGAAAGGGCGGATTCTCCGAGGATCGCCACCAATTCCAGGTTTTGCTTTCCCTTGGCATATGCCGCAAAGAGCTGGTTCATGGTATCTGCGTGATCTTCACGGGTCTTGCCCTTGCCGATTCCCTTGTCCTTTAACCTGGAAAGCGAAGGCAGCACGTCGATGGGCGGCTGGATGGCTTTACGGTAAAGGTCACGGGAGAGGATTATCTGACCCTCAGTGATGTATCCGGTAAGGTCCGGGATCGGGTGGGTCTTATCCTCTTCAGGCATGGTCAGGATCGGGATCATGGTGATGGATCCTGCGCTTCCCTTCTTCCTTCCCGCTCTCTCATAGAGGGTCGCAAGGTCGGTGTAAAGATATCCGGGATATCCTCTTCTTCCGGGTACCTCCTTCTTAGCAGCGGATACCTCACGAAGAGCCTCTGCATAGTTGGTGATATCCGTCATGATTACCAGCACGTGCATGCCCAGGTCGAAGGCCAAGTACTCAGCGGCCGTAAGGGCCATTCTGGGTGTTGCGATACGCTCTACCGCAGGGTCATTGGCCAGGTTCATGAACATTACCGTTCTGTCGATGGCGCCTGTGCGTCTGAAGTCGCTGGCGAAGAATTCAGCCTCTTCATAGGTGATGCCTATGGCTGCGAAAACTACAGCGAAATTGCCTGCGTCGGCGCCTATTACCTTAGCCTGTCTGGCTATCTGTGCCGCCAGCTCCGCATGGGGAAGTCCGGATGCGGAGAAGATGGGAAGCTTCTGGCCTCTTACCAGAGTGTTCAGTCCATCGATGGCGGATACGCCTGTCTGAATGAATTCTGCAGGATAGTCACGGGCTGCCGGGTTCATGGGAAGTCCGTTGATATCAAGCATCTTTTCCGGAATGATATCCGGACCGCCGTCTGTGGGTCTTCCCATTCCGTCGAACACTCTTCCGAGCATGTCCTTTGATACTGCAAGCTCCGTACCGTGACCCAGGAACCTTACAGTTGATTCCTTAAGGTTGATTCCGGTGGATGCTTCGAAGAGCTGGACCAGAGCGTTATGTCCGTCTATCTCAAGCACCTTGCAGAGCCTGACTTCTCCGGAGGGAAGAAGTATCTCTCCCAGCTCGTCGTATGTGACGTCTTCCACGTCACGGACCAGCATCAGAGGTCCTACGACTTCACTGATCGTTCTGTATTCTTTAATCATCCTCTTCTGCCTCCTTCTGTGTAAGCTCTCTTATGTCCTCTGTGATCCTTCCCATGAGCTCATCATAGGAAGCGTTGACCTTGTCCTCTTCGATGTACTTGAATCTTCCGATGTCCTCTCTCTCAGGAAGGACTACCAGCTTCTGGAAGGATGCGCCCTTCTTGATAGCTTCCTGGCAGAGATCGTAATAGTTGAGGATCAGCTTCAGAAGCTTGTACTGCTTGTTCATGGAGCTGTAGGTGTCCACCTCGTGGAAAGCGTTCTGGTGGAGGTAGTCCTCTCTAATGGACTTGCAGACTTCAAGTTTCATTCTGTCCTCAAAAGACAGGGAATCCACACCTACCAGCTGTACGATCTCGTTGAGTTCGGCCTCTTCCTGAAGAAGGTGAAGAGTCTTGGCCCTCATCTTCGGGAAGTCAGCCGCAACGTTTTCATTGTACCATCTCTCAAGCTTGTCTACATAAAGTGAGTATGACTGAAGCCAGTTGATGGCCGGGAAGTGTCTGGCGTATGCCAGTGATGAATCCAGACACCAGAACACCTTGACGATCCTTAAGGTCGCCTGGGATACCGGCTCTGAAATATCTCCTCCCGGAGGGGATACGGCTCCGATTACGCTCAGCGCCCCGGGACGTCCCTCCTTACCAATTGAAATGGTGCGTCCTGCTCTCTCATAGAACTGTGCAAGACGGGATGCCAGGTATGCGGGATATCCCTCTTCACCGGGCATTTCCTCAAGTCTTCCGGACATCTCACGAAGGGCCTCTGCCCATCTGGATGTGGAGTCCGCCATGAGAGCTACAGAGTAGCCCATGTCTCTGAAATATTCAGCTATGGTGATACCTGTATATACGGAAGCCTCACGAGCTGCTACCGGCATGTCAGAGGTATTGGCGATGAGCACTGTACGCTTCATCAGGGACTCTCCTGATCTGGGGTCCTTCAGTTCCGGGAACTCCATGAGTACGTCGGTCATCTCGTTTCCACGCTCGCCGCATCCGATGTATACGACTACATCTGCGTCCGCCCACTTTGCCAGCTGGTGCTGAACCACCGTCTTACCGGAACCGAAGGGTCCTGGTACGGCTGCAACTCCTCCCTTTGCAATGGGGAACATGGTGTCTATCACTCGCTGTCCCGTGATCAGCGGAACATCAGGAGTAAGTTTCTCCTTGTAGGGTCTGCCGCGTCTTACCGGCCATTTCTGCATCATGGTGAGCTCTTTAAGGTCTCCGGCTTTCATGTTTTCCGCCGGGAGATCCTGGGTGAGCCTGATGCCTGCCACCTTTTCTTCGATGGTGTACTCGCCCTCTTCGATCCACTCTACCGTACCCTTGATCCCATAGGGCACCATGATCTTGTGGACCACCAGCACGGTCTCGTCAACCGTACCGATCACATCGCCGGACTCAACTTCGTCACCGACCTTCACTGTAGGCACGAACTTCCATTTTTTCTCCCTGTCAAGGGGCGGTACCTTGATACCTCTGGTTATGTTGGGTCCTACCTGCTTCACCATCTCCTCGAGGGGTCTCTGGATACCGTCATAAATGGTCTCCATCAGTCCGGGCCCCAGCTCCACCGAAAGGGGCGCGCCTGTGGATTCAACAGGCGCTCCGGGGCCGATGCCCGCAGTCTCCTCATATACCTGGATGGAAGCGCGGTCGCCTCTCATCTCTATGATCTCGCCGATGAGGCCCTGCTCGCCCACGCGGACCACGTCATACATGTTCGCTTCTTCCATTCCCGACGCAACTACGAGGGGTCCGGAAATCTTAAACACTTTTCCCTGGCTCATTAATTGTCACCTCCAAAGAGTATATCTGCTCCGACCGCTCTCTCCACTGACTTCTTGACTGATGTCATTCCAATGCCGAGAGTTCCTTCCTTGCCGGGGATGGGTATTATCGCCGGAAGTCTCTGGTCGTTGTATTCTTCGACTTCATCCAGCATGTACTGGTAGATCTGCTCTGTTACATATATTATGGCGAAGTCTTCTTTTGCTATCCTTTTTAGGATCTTTCTGGCTTCCGAGGGGTCATCCGTCGGGAAAACATCCAGACCCACGGCTTTGAAGCCCAGGACCGATTCTCTGTCCCCAATTACTCCGATCTTATACATAAGTCTCCCTCAGCCTTTCTTTTATGGCCTCACCATCCATTCCGGACACCTTGCCGGTCAGGATCATCCTGAGGTCTTTCACCTCGGCCTCTTTTGCTCTGAGATAGCCGACTATGGGCTCTATGCCGAAGGGCACGTAAAGTGCATCCTTCACGTAGTCCATCCTCTGGTCCTCAAGGTACTTCTCTACGCCCTTTGGCCCTACCTTGGTAAGAACGTTGGAAGCTTCACGCTCGACTCCGCTCTCGTCAAGATCGCCTCCCTCCAGGAAAACTCTCTTGAAGAATGCTGCGGGTTTACCCACTTCCTTGAATCTCACAAAAGCGTTGACATTGAGAGTATCGATCAGCAACCTGACGTAACCCTTGAGAAAGTCATTGCCGGACTCCTCAGCAGCCTGATACATATCCTTGTAGCATGCTCTGTCCAGGCGGATATCTATCTCCTGGGGATCCTGGGATCTGGCGAACTGCTCGATGGCATCCTCCACCGCGCCTCTCATCTCCACTGTCATGCCCAGGAATTCTCTCTTCCTGACCATTTCAGCCATCTCTTCCTTTGGGATGGATCCTGAATCCATGAGAAGGTCGGACCCGTCAGTCCCAAGAAACTCAGACTTGAGAAGCACCTTCAGATTGTGATAATCGTTGGGATATTTCAGGAAGTTAAGTTCGCTCTCGTCGGAGATTACGCTGTAGACCTCCTTGTAGGTGGCTTCCAGGTTCGCCGAAAGTATCCCCTCGAATTCCCTGGGGTTTTCCAGTTCCGTCCCGTCTCCGTAACCGTGGAGAGCCAGGACGTTCATGATATCCTGCACTGTGCGGAGCTCAGTAAGTTTGAGGATCTCCTCATGTGTCAAAAGATCCGTTTCCATGGACCTTACTACGACGCATGGGAAAATATAGTCACTTGCCATGTCACTCCTCCCCGAACAGTTCCCTGGATACCTCTCCCGCTATCTTGGGACGGATCATATCGATCTGCGTTCCCACGGTGTTGTCGGCGTATGTCAGACGGTATCTGATCCAGAATCCGCCCGTCATAGGCTCCGACTCAGGGTTCAGTTCGAATCTCTCCGAATACGGAAAGTCTCCGTACTTTTCTTTTCTCATTTCGTCCGTGGCATCATTTAAGCGTTTTATGACCTCTTCAGCCACGGAATCGTGTTCTTTCTGATTGAATGTGAGCAGACCGCCATACATTTCGGAGTTTACTCCGACCTTTACAAGATAATCTATGTACTCTTCTCTGGGGAGATTGATTATCCTGTCGATGGCTCCCGTGAAGCACTGATCAAGGATCTCCTGCTTCTTCTCCAGAATTATCTTCTTGGCGTCGATGGATGCAACGGAGCGGCGTCTTTCGATGATCTTCTCCTTCTCTTCGTTGCCCTTCTTCACCATGTTCTGAGAGATCCCTTCAGCCTTTTCGCGGGCCTCCTTGATGATCTGGTCACACTGTTCCTTAGCTTCAGCCAGAAGTCTTTCCTTTTCAGACTCAGCTTCGGCCAGGATCGTCGATGTGATTTTATCTATGCTCATGGTAATTCCTCTGATTCACCGCGGCGTCTGCCGCTGGATTTTTTGCGCGAGTTACGTGGCGTCAGTCCTTATGCCGGTATTCTCAGCCAGATAAGGATCGATACTACGAATGCCAGAATTGCGTAGGTCTCTACCATTACGGTGTAGATGATACCCTTTGACATCTGGTCAGGGCGCTTGGCCATAAGCTGAAGAGCTGATGCTGCGGCTCTTCCCTGGCCTACGCCGGATGCGAATCCTACAACGCCGATGGGTACGCCTGCAGCCAGGTAATACCAGCCCTGAGCAACTGTGAGATCCAGCATGGCACCACCGAGGAACCCGGTCTTTACCATGATCAGGAAGGCGATAACTACGCCGTAGATTCCCTGTGTTCCGGGAAGGGCCTGAAGGATAAGGGTCCTACCGAACTTTTTGGGGTCACCGGCAACTACTCCGGCAGCCGCCTGTCCGGCGATACCAACACCCATACCTGATCCGCAGCCTGCGCATGCCGCGATGGCAGCTCCCAATAACGCTAATCCGTTACCATCTGTTAACATTTTTCTTGCCTCCTTAAGAGTTTATAGCTGTATTTTCAACTTTTACATACTTGGTCTTCATTCTGAAGGGATCGAAGGGCTCTCCGCCGTCCACAAAGAACTTGCCGAAGAACTCAACGAACTGAAGTCTTGCAGAATGTATGAAAGCTCCGAGAGCGTTAATAGCGAAGTTCAGGAGATGTCCGAAGATGAATATCAGTACGAACATGATCACTCCTACCACGCTCTTACCTCCAAGGGCTCCCATGGTGTTCACCACCTGAGCGATGGCGCCTGTGGCCAGGCCCAGGGCCAGGACTCTGGCATAGGACAAAATATCCGACAGCCAGCTGGTGATGTTATATACGTTGGAGAATCCTCCGATGACCTTGCCTACGCCCTTGCGGTCCCGTCCTCCTGTGAGGAGCAGCCCGGCGATGCCGATGATTGACATCCACTTGCCTATGGGCGGCAGGCTCTCTGAGATCATTCCCCCGCCCAGCCACATGATGAGGCCGATGACCGTATCGTACCAGAGAAGGATGTCGCAGACGAAGTCCACTACCTTACCTTCCTTGAGGAGCAGATACCCTTCTATTCCCAAAGCCAGGAACAGGTGGGCAACGCCCAACACGATGGATATCAGAAGAAGAGTCAGAGGATCATCCAATGGATCGAACCAAAGAGGTTTGATATCTATGGTCTTTCCGAAGAAGGTCTCTGCTATGACCTCGAAGGCGTTTCCGAACCAGCCTCCGAACAGGGCACCGAAGATGAAGGTTGATATGCCGCAGTAGAACAGCATGGTCACCATCTTCTTCATGGTACCTTCCAGATCGTACTTGAGAAGCACGATTCCCAGGACCACCACCATGATCAGTCCGTAGCACGCATCACTGAACATCATTCCGAAGAACACTATGTACCAGAGAGCGAATATGGACGTGGGATCAAAAGATCCATAGGCAGGAAGTGAATACATTTCCGTGATTCCTTCCAGAGGAGTGAAGAACCTTGGATTCTTCAGAAGCACCGGAGGCACATCATCCTCTGCGGGATCCTCAAACTTGTATACGCATCCCAGTTCGTCCAAAAGGGCCTTTACTTTTTCTTCCCGTCTCTCCGGGACCCAGCCCTCCAGGAAGAAGGTCTTGTCGGTCTTGAGCAGCTTGGACCTGGCTCTTCTCTTGTCCAGTTCCACCGTCATGAGGTCTGAATAATCTTCGATGACGCTCTTCTGGGCTGCTATGGCCGCGATCTCTGAGAAGACCTCTTCTCGCTCCTGTTCCAGTTCAGCCTTTCTTGCCTTATTGTTATCAAGGTTCTCCTGAACTGTACCTTCACGGTCCTTGAGCTCCAGGGGCTGGAATCCTCCGTCCTTAAGAGAGGAGGCGATATCCTCTGCCTGATCCTTTGGCAGGATCAAGGCCAGGAACCTTCTGGTCTTGTCTTCGTTGACCTGCTTCATGACATACCGGTCCGTCTTGGCAGAAACTGTCTTTTCCAGTTCTGCCGGATCGAACACTGTCGGAAGAGCTCCCATTAGGACTGTGGTATCTCTAGTCTCCATCTGATCCAGCGGAACATCGAAGTTCTGCCAGGGCTCCAGCATGAGGCTGTCCACATCTATTCTGTTGACCTCATCTCTCTCCTGCCTGAGCTTGTCGTTCAGACTGATGAGACGATCGATGAGTTCCTCAGCGATGCCCTTGGATGATGGAATGGAGTGGGCATAGTCGGTGGAGATGGTGCGCCTGGTCTTGAAGAGCGGCTTCTTGAGCTTGCCGTACTCGTCGATGATGTCCATGGCCTGCTGGGCTCTGGTCACCTTTCCTTCGAAGTAGGCCACCTTCTCCTGGACCGTATCCATGGATACGTTCTCCCTCCAAAGATCTTCCGATAGTTTGTAGGCCTGGTCCGTAAGTTCAACTGCTTCCAGGTCAATGAGTCTGTCGAGAAGCTCTCGCTTTTTCTCGTCCAGGCCGATGACCGAGATTTTTTGCATTTTAACTATCGACACCGGATCTCACTATCCTTTCCACAATGTAATCTATGACTTTATCTTTTTTGGTTTCGGCTTTCTCTGCCATCTCTTTGGCGTCCAACCGGGCCTGTTCCATGGCTTCGTCATATTCCTGGTCGGCCTCGTTCATGCCTTCCTGGATGAGAGAATTGTAGGTCTTGTTCCCCTCATCCTCTGCATCGGATATGATCTTCTCTGCCTCAGCCTTGGCCTGCTCCACCATTTTCCTGGCTTCAAGCTTCGCTTCCCTCTTCATGGAATCGGAGTCTTCCTCGGCCTTCCTGATGGCGGTCAATTCTTCGTTAAACACAATGTTTCTCCTTTCAGAGTACCAATCTTAAAACGCAAGCCGGGTCATGTCCCGGCTATCAGAAGGCTTATTATCGGCATCTTCTGTGTCTCAAGCTGAAATACTTCGCAATTATATTATATCATGAACCAGAATTATGTACAAGATTTAATACAAGATTTTGTTCTGCTAAATCTTTGAAGCGATATCCTCGATCTTTCTCAGGCGTCCGTTTATGCCGGATTTTTTGAGGGGCGGATCACACATCTCGCCCAGGGCTGCAATGGTCGCATCGGGGTGTTCAAGCCTGAGCATCGCGGCCTCTCTGAGCTTTGGATCCAGGAACTTAAGTCCCTTTAGCCGATCGATCTTCTTGATGGCCTCCACCTGCCTGAGGGATGTGTCCACTGCCCTGTCCAGGTTGGCGGAGTCGCAGTTGATCTCTCTCTTGGCGGTACTGACAAGGCCCTTCTTGATCCTGATATCCTCCATCTTCAGCATGCTGCCGGAGGCTCCCATGATGGCCAGCATGTCGGATACGTAGTCCGCCTTCTTCATGTAGACCACGTAACGGCTTCCCCTCTTCACCACCTTGGCCTGCATGTCGGTGAAGGAGTTTATGACCTTCTTCAGGTCGTTGGCTACCCCTTCGGTCCTGATGGCGAATTCCAGGTGGTAGGACTTGGTTGGATCCGACATGGTCCCCGTACCAAGGAAGGCCCCTCTCAGGTAAGCCTTTCTGTCACACTTGGCTTTGAGGAGCTCGTCATATATTCCGTCGTAGAGATAGTCACGACCCCCTCTGATCCTGATAATGCCGCACTCTCTAAGGATCTGGTCGGCCCTTTCCTTTGGCCCCAGGATCAGATGGTAACTGTTAGCGGAAGTCTTACGGTTGCGGCCCACTCCGCCTCCCTCATAGACCTCGAGGTCGCAGTCCACAGAAAAATATTCTTTGATGAGCTTCTTGAGATGCCTGGCGATGGCGGCCTGGTCCGTCTGAAGGTCTATCATGTAGCTGTTATCGTTATCCAGTTCGATGTCCCCAGCCGTCCGTATGTAAGCTGCGATCTCTGAGAGCATGCAGCACTTTTTCTCGATATTCAGTCTTGCCAGTTCGTTTTTGGCTTCTGATGAAAAGGACATGATCCCCTCCTTGTGAGCGGATGTGTCGCAGATCTGCAACACACTCCCGTCTCCGTGTAACTAAATATTACCACTTACGCATAAAAAATACAATCACATCACACAAAATGTATTGTATACATGAGTCCGGGGCAATCTTCCCATAGCAAAAACCCCCCTCCGATCGGAAGGGGGTTCAGGGCTTTCGCCTTTAGTTTTGGTTTACTGTCTGGGCTTAAGGCCGAGGATCTGTCTTGCTTCGTCAGGTGTAGCGATCTCTCTGTTCATGAGCTTAGCCATCTGAACTACTCTCTCTACCATCTCGCCGTTGGACTTAGCAAGGACTCCCTTGGACATGTAAACGTTGTCCTCGAATCCTACACGAACGTGTCCGCCCATAGCGATGGTCGCAGCAACGATGTCCCAGCAGGTCTTGCCGATTCCGGTAGCGGTCCAAGTGGATCCCGGAGGAATGGAACCAACCATGAATACCAGGTCTCTTACTGTAGCTGTCATCTGAACGCCGAGAACGAAGTCGAAGTGCATCGGATAGTCGATGTGACCCTTCTTAGCAGCCTTGAGAGCTAGGTCGATCATGCCCTTGTCGAATACTTCGCACTCAGGCTTGATGCCTCTCTGCTTCATGATGTCGCCAAAGTTGGCGATGGTGTTGTCTGTATTGATGAAGATCTCGTCGCCGCCGAAGTTGCAGGTTCCACAGTCAAGTGTAGCCATCTCGGGGGTGGGTGTGATCTCTGTGGACTGCAGTCTTTCAAGGTCAGTCATGCCCACTGCTCCGCCTGTTGAGGGCTGAATGATAACGTCCGGGCAAACCTTCCTGATAGCGTCTACGCATTCCTGGAATCTACCCTTGTCCTGTGTGGGAGTTCCGTCATCCCATCTTACGTGAAGGTGGATAAGAGCTGCACCTGCGTCATAAGCTGACTTAGCCTCTCTTACGATCTCTTCTACGGTGTAGGGAACGGCAGGGTTGTTTTCCTTGGTTACTTCTGCTCCGCAAATGCAGCAGCTGATAATGAGTTTTTCCATGTCTGTCTCCTTTGCAACAAGAAATTTATATATTAGTTATTTGACTTATAGGTGACCGGCATAGCCGGTTCTGTGCCACCCATTATTATATCACTAAAGATCTCTGTGTTCAAGGGTGACTCGCATTCCTTCTTCCCTGAAAAGCCTTGCGAATTCATTGGCGATGACCACAGACCTGTGATGTCCTCCGGTGCAGCCCACCGCAATGGTCAGGCTGTACTTGCCTTCTTTTATATAATGAGGGATTATTATCCTCATGATCTCCATGTACCTGTTTATGAACGTGGTAGTCACGCTGTGGCGCAAAACATATGACTCCACTTTTTTGTTGTTCCCCGTGAGTTTTTTGAGGGAATTCACGTAGAAAGGATTGGGGATGAACCTGGTATCCACCACCCAGTCGGCCTCTGTTGGGATGCCGTTCTTGAAGCCGAAGGAAAAGATGTTCACCACGAAGGTACGCTTCTCCTTGCCCTGGGAAAAGATCTTCTCCATGGCAGCGTTGAAATCTGCCACCTTGGTCCTGGATGTGTCGATTATATAGTCAGCCTGCTCCCTGATCTCGCTCAAGATCTCCCTCTCGTTGGCAATGGCGTCCCTGGTCACCGGCCCGTTGATCACAGGGTACATCCTTCTGGTCTCGTTGTAGCGCCTGATCAGCACCTGATCGGAAGCTTCGATGAAGACAATCTTCACGTTGATATCATCCATGGCTTTCAGTTCCGCAATGACGTTCTTAAGGTCGTTGAAAAACGCCCCGCCTCTCACGTCCACCACGAAGGCAGCCTTCTGGATCTTTTTCTTGCCGGTCATGCTGAGCTCGATGAAATTCTTGATCAGCGTGGGCGGAATATTGTCTATGCAATAGTATCCCTTGTCCTCGAACCAGTCGCAAGCCTTGGTCTTTCCTGCGCCGGACAGTCCTGTGATTATGGTTATGTCCATTATTTCTCCTCTGTAAGTACTATGTTTACGATCCTCTCCGGGTCAAGGCCTGCCTCCAGTGCTCTAGTGAGCTGTGGCCGGAAGAGTCCCACGTTTCCCGGAATGTGGGCGTCTGAGCTTATGACGAACTTCACGTCGAAGGGTGCAGCCAGCTTGATCTCATCGGAGGTAAGGTGTGGATGCTTCCCGTTTATCTCCATCAGTGTGCCCGTATCCTCACAGGCCTTTGCGATCTCTGTGATATCGAAGGGCCCCTTGTCCCCGGGATGGGTCAGTATCTCTATGTGATGCCCCTGCTCCTCCGCGTGATACAGGGTGTTAAGGATCATGTCCGTATTCCGCACCAAAAGGCTCTGGCTCCTGATCCCCAGTCTGTTGGGGATCATTCCGCATCCCAGTACTGCGAAGTGGAATCCCGCCAGCACTATGTCCAGATCCTTCCAGTCATCATCTGAAATATCCACATAGGGTGCCCTGAGAAGCGTGTTGGCCTCCACTCCAAGGAGGACTTTCACATCCGGATAGATCTTCATAGCCTCCTCTATGTCCGCCCTCATCTCCGGGATCCTTTCCATCTTCATTCCGTAGCAAAAATTCCCCGGCCCATGGTCGGTGATGGCAATGGACTGAAGTCCCTTCTCGTGGGCCGCCTTCACGTTGTCCAGGATGCTTCCCTTTCCATGGGAGTATGTGGTGTGGGTGTGATGATCCCACAGCATTTTATATTTTGCGACCTTATCCGTCATTTTACTACTTGCCGCTCCTTATGATCCTGACCTCAGGCTCAAGGGTCACTCCGGAATTCTCCAGGACCCTTTCCTTCACAAGCTCTATCAGGTCCAAAATATCCGTAGCCGTGGCTCCTCCGGTGTTCACCACGAACCCGGCGTGAAGCTGAGATACCTGTGCGCCGCCCACTGATGTTCCCTTAAGCCCTGCCTCTTCTATGAGCTTGCCTGCAAAATGGCCTTCGGGCCTCTTGAAGGTGGAGCCGGCAGATGGGAAGTTCAGGGGCTGCTTCTCGGTTCGTGCCTTGGTATAGTCTGATATCCTGTCCTGGATATCCTCCTGCTTGTCCCTGAACAGTGAGAATTCGGCAGAAGTAATGATGTATCCGTTTTCCATGAAGGAAGAGTGCCTGTATCCCGGCATCACTTCATCTTTGGTGAAGTCCCTTTCCTCTGATCCATCCGAGGATACGGCGTGGACTGACTTGAGCACCTTGCCTGTCTCGTATCCGTAGGCTCCGGCGTTCATGAATACTGCGCCTCCTATGGAGCCGGGGATCCCCGAAAGTCCTTCCATGCCTGTGGCAGACCAGGGTTCCGCCGCCGCCATTTTTGATGCTTTGGCCAAAAGCGCCCCTGCTCCTGCCCTTAAGATGATATTGTCCTCATCTTCGGGAGATACGAATATCTCTATTCCTCCGAAATCCTCTGAGGAATTGTCCAGCCTTATGACTGCCCCTTCGTAGGTGCCGTCTTCGAAAAGAGTGTTGGTGCCGTTTCCAAGGATGATGTGAGGGATGCCCATCTCCGTCACAATCCCCAGGACCGCCCTGAGTTCTTCCACGGTGGCGGGTTCTATGAAAAGTCCGGCGCATCCCCCTGCCCTAAAGGAGCAGTAGGAAGACATGGGTACGTTCTCCCTGATCCTGTTTTCAAGGGAGGGACATACCTCACTCAGTTTTCTTTTCAGGTCCATCAGTTCCATATGGTTCAGCTGCCTTTCCGAAGACCTCCGCCTTATCTATCTCGTATTTTGAGAAGTCTTCATATGTCAATGTATTCGTTTCAATATCTTTCTTTTTAAGTGAATTGTTCACCGCTCTTGAACAGTAGGTATAGATCACTGCGAACAGCGGCACGCCCAGGATCATGCCCAGGAATCCGAAGAGTCCGCCTCCCACGATGATGGCGAACATTACCCAGAAGCTCTGCAGCCTGGTGGTCTTGCCGAGGATCTTGGGTCCGATAATATTGCCGTCCACAGTCTGAAGGGCCAGAGCCATAATGACGAATTTAAGGGCCGCAAGCGGGTCGATTATTACCAGCAGCAGCGCACAGGGAACTGCGCCGATGATGGGTCCGAAGAAGGGTATCACATTGGTCACACCGATGATCACTGAGATCAGTACAGCCATGGGTATGGACAGTATCCTGGTCAGTATGTAGCAAAGAATTCCGATGATGATCGAATCGATGACCTTGCCTGAGATGAATCCGCCGAAGGTGGTATTGGTGAGCCTGCCAAGCTCAAAGAGTCTGTCTGCCCTTTCCTTGGAGAAGATAGCCAGGATGAGTTTTTTGCCCTGTGCTATGAACTTCTCCTTGGAGTTAAGGATGTATACGCAGATGATCATTGCCACGAAGAAGTTCACTACGCCCTTGATGGTGGACACCACTCTGGAGGATACGAAGGAAACTATCTCGGTGGTTGCCGGCAGCACCTTTTCCTCGAACCAGGCGGTGATCTTCTCGGACAGATTCTCCATGTTGCCTGCGATGTACTGCACTATCTGATTGTCTGAATTGGCGCCGTTTTCGATGAGCTTGGTGGTCTGGTCGAAATACCCCGGCATCCTTTCCACCAAACCGACTATGCTTTCATAGAGGTTGGGGATGATCAGCATCACGAAGCCTGTAAGCACTGCAAACATCACGACGAGAGCCACTACGGTACCGAATATTCTGGAAAGCTTCAGCGCCTTCGGCTGAGTCTTGGTCTTGGTCTTGATCAGCTTGAAAAGCCAGCCCACCGCCCAGTTGTATATAGGGCAAAGGAGATAAGCCATGATCAGTCCTATGTAGAATGGCATTAGTATGCTGTTTAAATTGTTCCACCCTGCTTTTACTACACCGAAATGGCTTATGTAGTAATGGCAGATGATCAGAGCCAGACCCACGAGGAATATGGTGAGTCCCGCCTTGAAATATCCGCCTTTTTTCCAAGATTTGATACTGAACTTTTTGGTTTCCTTGTCCATGCCGTGACCCTCCGCAGATAAGCATCTGCTTGTTCAGAGCGCTATTTTAACAGATATATTATATCACAAAGCCGTTTGCCTGGGAACTAGATTTGTGATATAGTCATAACTGCCCGCACTGCGCTGTGATTTACCTTTAATAATGCGCGCCGGGCCACTCCATAAGACTCTACAAGATAAGAGGAAAACATGAAAATACTGGTGATCAGCGACACTCACCACGACCTCAGTCGTGCTGAGGCCGTCATAAGAAATCTAAAAAAAGCCGGTCCCCTGGACGTCCTGGTCCACTGCGGCGACTACTACGAGGATGCCGTGAAGCTGGGCAACATGTTCGGCATAGAGACCGTGGCCGTCAAGGGAAACTGCGACCGCTCATTCACGAGAGACGAGTTCGCCATTCTGGAGACCGAGGCGGGAGACTTCTTCGTGACCCACGGCAATATGTACAACGTAGGCTACAGCAATGAAGATATCTATGAGACAGCTGCAAGATACGATTGCACCGGCGCCATCTTCGGCCACACCCATCGGTCGGAAAACGTGGATGTGGACGGGTTTCTTTTGCTGAATCCGGGAAGCTTATCCAAGCCCAGAGACGGATCCGGCGGAACCTTTGCCATACTGAACACCAGGGAGGACGGCTTCGAAGCCACTGTCCTCAAATACGACGATTACATGAAGGGTGTCTCAAAGCCCGTGGGCAAGGCCAAAGCCGGACACTTGAGAGAACTATTCAACTGGGCTGACGGACAATAGGAAAAGCTCGCCCAAGCCGCCCATTCACATTACGGAGGAAAACATGAACATAAACGATCTTAAAAACAGCGATATTATCCGCGCAATGTCTGACTACGAAAAAGTTTTCTGGCTCAATCCGGACTGCGAGGACGAACCCTCCTGCCCCTACGGCCTAAAGGACATTGAGGACGCCGAGGCGAGGCTCAAAAGGTTCGCGCCCTTCATTCTGAAGGCCTTCCCCGAAACAGCTGAGACCCAGGGCATCATTGAATCTCCCTTAAAGGAGATCCCCCAGATGAAAAAGATCCTGGAAGCCGAGAACGGCAGCTTCCCCGGCAGGCTCTTCCTTAAGATGGACAGCCACCTCAAGGTATCCGGCTCAGTCAAGGCCAGAGGCGGCATCTACGAGGTGCTGAAGTTCGCCGAGAAGGTGGCCATGGAAAACGGCATGCTGAAGGAGACAGACGACTACAGCATACTTCTGGAAGACAGATTCAAAGAGCTCTTCGGCAAATACTCAGTTCAGGTGGGATCCACCGGAAACCTGGGGCTCTCCATAGGGATCATCTCCGCCAAGCTGGGATTCAAGGTCACAGTTCACATGTCCGCCGACGCCCGCCAGTGGAAAAAAGACCTGCTCAGGTCCCGTGGCGTCACAGTCATCGAATATCCCCAGGACTATCAGGTAGCCGTGGCTGAAGGCCGCAAAGCATCCGAGGGCGACCCATACTGCCACTTCGTGGACGATGAAGGGTCCTTGGATCTTTTCCTCGGCTATTCAGTGGCGGCCAAGAGGCTTTGGCCCCAGCTTGAGGAAAACGGCATCAAGGTGGACGATGAAAATCAGCTCTACGTCTACATCCCCTGCGGCGTAGGCGGAGCTCCCGGCGGCATCGCCTTCGGTCTCAAGACCATGTTCGGCAAGAATGTCCACATCTATTTCGCAGAGCCCACCCATGCTCCCTGCATGACCCTGGCACTGGTGTCAGACCTGGGATCCGATATCGCCTGCTCAGACATCGGACTGGACGGCAAAACAGCGGCCGACGGTCTGGCCGTAGGACGCGCCTCATATCTTGTGGCGGACCTTATGAAAAACATGCTGGAGGGCTGCTACACCGCTCAGGACGAGGAGCTCTACCCCTACCTGGCACAGCTGAAGGACAGCGAAGGAATCTTCATCGAACCCTCCTCCACAGCTTCCTTCCAGGGCCCCTCCCTGGTTAAAAAGCCCGGCACCCACATCCTCTGGGCCACCGGAGGCAGCATGGTTCCCGCGGACGAGGCCGCGGATTATTACAACAAGGGTAAATAAATAAAACGAAAGGTTAAACGATAGATGAGTATTGAAACAAAAATAAGCCACACCAACAAGGTGAGGCTTTCCACCCCTGAGGACGTGGAGTACATCCGAAACTACCTTCAGGAGCACCGTTACGACCACATGGGCGACTTCGATTCCCAGATGGACCCCGACTATGTGTCCTCCGATTACGAGAACGGCAGCGTCACCATCCGCTGGACCGCAAAAAAATGGGAGATGAACCACATCGGCATCCTCCACGGCGGCATCATGGCCTCCATCCTGGACCACACCGCAGGCTACGCAGCCTACGCCTTCCTTGGCCACTGGTGCCCCACCGTTGACATCGATGTGAAACTCATCAGCCAGGTGAACCTGGGAGACCAGATGACCTGCGTAGGCAAGGTCATCCACGCCGGCGCCCGCTTCATCACCTGCAGCGGCGAACTTTACAACGATACCAACGGGCGCCTGGTAGCCACCGGCCTCATGGAATACGCCAATGGCGCCCGCGCCGCCAACGTGGAAGTTCAGCCGGAGAGAGTTTACTGATCAGTTGCATGGTTGTCAGGTTACCGAAAAGATCCGGCCGGCAAATTGTTCTAGCTTAGAATACAATCTATTCACTAATTGACCGTTTTAGCTCAAATAGTGAACACAGATGCGCAAAAAAACATGAAATACTGTAAGCTTCGTCAATCAAATAACACACTATAAATACCATTTGACAAAATCGGCGCCTATAAGTATAATAATATGGTGCCGAAAGTCACATGCGGCATTAGCTCAATTGGATAGAGTAGCGCACTACGAATGCGAAGGTTAGGGGTTCGAGTCCCTCATGCCGCACCATAAGAAACACAGACGGGTATATCCCGTCTGTGTTTCTTTTTTGTTGTTCGACCAGGCATGAGGGACTCGAACCTGAGGGCGCGACCGACTTCCATTGGGAGGATGTTTTTTGCGCCATAATGGAAGCGTATGAGCAAAAAAATGCGTCTCAATGGAAGAACCAGCGGGCGGACTTCCATTATGGACAAGTTTTTTGTTGCATAATGGAAGTGTCCGGCCAAAAAACACTCCAAAATGGAAGCCTCCACGCCCACACCCACACCCACGCCCACGTAAAAAACCCCGACGCACCGCGCCGGGGTTTTTTTTACAATAATTTTACAGATCGTAGTACATCTCAAATTCCATGGGTGTGGGCACCTTGTTGATCTTTTCGATCTCGGCGCGCTTGCCCGCGATCCAGAGATCGATGAGCCTCTGGGGGAAGACGCCGCCTTCGGTCAGGAAGTCGTGGTCTTTCTCAAGGGCATCCAGGGCCTCATCCAGCGACTTCGGAAGAGATGCGATCTTGGCCTTTTCCTCGTCTGAAAGCTCATAGAGGTTGAAGTCGTAGGGTCCGTGGCCCTCGGCTACCGGGTCGATCTCGTTCTTGATGCCGTCCAGGCCTGCCATGAGGATGGCAGCGTAGGCATAGTACGGATTGCAGGTGCCGTCCACGTTTCTGATCTCGAACCTTCTCTTGTCAGGGGACTTGGCATAGGCCGGGATGCGGATGACTGCGCTTCTGTTTGCCGTAGCGAATCCCACAGTGACCGGTGCCTCGAATCCCGGAAGCAGCCTCTTGTAGGAATTGGTGGTTGGATCGGTGATGGCGCAAAGTGCACCGATGTGACGAAGCAGTCCTCCAATAAAGTTCATGGCTGTCTTGGAAAGCTCTGAGTAGCCGGACGGATCATAGAAAAGCGGCTTTCCGTCCTTGAAAAGTATCATGTGGACGTGCATGCCTGACCCTGCCTCGTTGTAGACGGGCTTGGGCAGGAAAGTAGCCGTGTGCCCTTCTCTAATGGCCTCGTTCTTGATAATGTACTTGGCCAGCATGGTCTTGTCAGCCTGAGGAGCCAGTTCATCGAACTCCACCTCGATCTCCAGCTGTCCGGGGCCGCCCACTTCGTGGTGATGGTACTTGACCTTGGCGCCCAGTTCCTCCATGATCATGGTCACTTTTGACCTATAGTCATAGAGCACGTCCTGAGGAGGAGCGGCATGATAGCCTGCCTTGTAGCCTGTCTTGTAGCCCAGGTTCTGCTCGTAGTCCAGTCCCCTATTCCATTCAGCTTCCTTGGTGTCGATGTGATATGAAGCACCCTGCGGTTTATTCTCATAATCCACGTGGTCGAACACATAGAACTCATACTCAGGTCCCAGCAGGATCTTATCTGCGATGCCCGTGCTTCTCATGTACTCCTCTGCGCGCTTAGCCACATTTCTGGGCTCCTGGTCGAAGGGACGATTGGGCTCCCCGCCGTGCCCGATGACCTGAACGTCGCCGATCATGCACATGGTCTTGATCTCAAGGAACGGATCGATCCAAGCGCTTGACACGTCCGGAATAAATACCATATCGCTGTTCTCTATGGGCGCAAATCCGTAGTTGGATCCGTCGAATCCAATGCCCGACTTCATGGTATCCTCTGTGAATCTGGCAGCAGGAATCGTAACGTGTCTCCACCTTCCCGCCAGGTCCACCATCATGAAGTCAACCATTTTTACATCATTATCCTGGATAAACTTCTTAGCTTCTTCGAAATTCTTGAACATTTCATGCCCTTTCTTGTTACAGATTTTCTGCGGTACGCGTCGCACCGCCCCGTACATAATCCTTGATTTCAGTCTACACTATCGTGCACGATTTGGCAACCTTATGAGGCGAAAAAAAAACAGCCCTCAGGCTGAGCGCCCAAGGGCTTTCACATCTCTTTTTTTTAGCCGGTACTGACGGCAGGATATCAATGGGAGATCATATACCGGACTATGGCAGCGCAGTGCTTAGCCGCCTGCTCCGCAAAAGTTTCAAAGCTCACCTCTTCGCTGTCGTCAGCCTTGTCAGAGATGGCCCGGATGATGACGAAGGGCGTGTGGTTCAGATAACAGGCATGAGCGATGGCTCCGCCCTCCATCTCGCAGCACATACCTCCGAAAGCCTCCAGGATCGACTCCTTTTGCTCACGCGTAGCGATAAACTGGTCTCCGGAGCAGACCCGCCCTTCGAACACCTTGCTGTCAGGTGCCGCGGCCTCTGCGGCCCGGCGGGCCATGGCCCGAAGCTCGTCGTCCGCCGGAAAAGCATATAGACCCGTATACGGGATCTCACCTTTTTTGAACCCGATGGCCTCCACTGTGAAGTCATGCTGTACGGCGTCCGTGGAGATCACAAGATCCCCGATGTCAATGTCTGCATTGAGGGAACCCGCCACTCCGGTGTTGATTATCCGGTCTACGCCGAAGGTGTGTACCAGCGTGTTGGCGCAGATGCCGGCATTGACCTTACCCATGCCGCACTGAACCACCACCACGCTTTTGCCGTTCAACTTTCCCTCGTTGAATTCCATGCCTGCGATCGTGGATGTTTTGAGCTTTGTGAGGGCGGCCTTCAGGGTATCGACCTCCTCTTTCATCGCGCCTATTATGCCGGTCTTGTAAGGCGAGTCCGTAATGTGCTCGGTTATAAACAGGGGGAAACCGGACGGAGAATAAAGCATTGTCGTCCTGGAAGAAGGCGTCTCAGTGACCTGTCCTCCGCGAGGGTCCCTGAACCCGCGGGCCATCAGGAAGTCATACGTCTCCTGAAAATCATCCACGTTGATACTGATTCCCGTCAGATCGCTCCGGGCCGACTCCGAGCCGGTAATGTATACGCGGTTTCCGCCGGAGTCCTTCATCACATAGTTTGTGTCCGAATTTTCTCCAATCCCTGTTTTCGTGTGGCGCAGCGCGAATCCCAAGTCTTCGAACATGTCGATCACTGCCTCTGCGTCATTTGTTATTATCAATGGACGAAATCCTGTGATTTTCACTTTTTTCCTCCCTCTTCATGATCCGTTTGCAGATATATTCTTCTTTGAAGAAGACGGCATAGCCGATATGAACCGACTATGCCGTCAATTATTCAGTGTTAGATTTCAGAGACGCTTGGCATCCGTGCCTTACATCATGCCGCCCATGCCGGGAGCTCCGCCCTGGCCGCCCATCATTACCGGGGGTGCAGGTTCCTTGATGTCCACAATGCCTGCCTCTGTTGTGAGAAGCAGAGCGGATGCGGAAGCAGCGTTCTGAAGAGCTGAACGTGTGACCTTAGCTGGGTCAACGATTCCTGCGCTCATCATGTCAACGTACTCTTCTGTAGCAGCGTTCAGACCGGTTCCCTTGGGAGCCTTCTTGACTTCAGCTACCACCACGGAGCCTTCGAGACCTGCGTTCTCAGCGATCTGTCTGATGGGCTCTTCAAGAGCTCTCTCGATGATGGCTGCGCCTGTCTTAACATCTCCTGTAAGAGTCTGGACGTAAGCGGATACTGCGGGGATGATGTTGACCAGTGCAACTCCGCCGCCGGGGACGATACCCTCTTCAACTGCTGCCTTTGTGGCGTTGAGAGCGTCCTCGATCCTAAGCTTTCTCTCCTTGAGCTCTGTCTCTGTAGCAGCGCCTACTCTGATGACAGCTACGCCGCCGGAAAGTTTAGCAAGTCTTTCCATGAGCTTCTCTCTGTCGAACTCAGAATCAGTTGTCTCTGCCTGAGACTTGATGGCTGCAACTCTGGCCTTGATCTCTTCCTTGTCTCCGGCACCGCCTACGATGGTGGTGTGTTCCTTGTCGACCTTGACTGTTCCCGCTGTTCCCAGCATGTCAGGTGTCACTTCCTTGAGCTCATATCCGAGATCTGTTGAGATGTATGTACCGCCTGTAAGGACTGCGATGTCCTCCAGGAGAGCCTTTCTTCTGTCGCCATAGCCGGGTGCCTTGACGGCAACTACGTCGATGACTCCTCTTAATTTGTTAACAACGAGAGTTGCCAGAGCTTCGCCCTCAACGTCCTCTGCGATAACAAGAAGCTTCCTGCCCTGCTGCATGATCTTTTCAAGAAGAGGTACCAGGTCCTGAATGTTGGAGATCTTCTTATCTGTGATGAGGATGTAGGGATTCTCGATGACAGCTTCCATCTTCTCTGTATCGGAGACCATGTAAGGGCTGAGATATCCTCTGTCGAACTGCATTCCTTCCACTACTTCGAGAGTGGTTCCCAGAGACTTGGACTCTTCAACTGTGATGACTCCATCCTGGCCAACCTTCTCCATGGCGTCAGCGATGAGGTTTCCAATGGCCTGATCAGATGCGGAGATGCCGCCGACCTGAGCGATAGCATCCTTTGTCTGAACGGTCTGAGCATTGTTTGCGATCTCCTTGACCGCAACGTCTACTGCGCCCTGGATACCCTTCTTGAGTTCCATGGGGTTAGCGCCTGCAGCTACGTTCTTGAAACCTTCCTTGACGATGATCTGTGCAAGGAGAGTAGCGGTCGTGGTTCCGTCACCTGCTACGTCGTTGGTCTTGGAAGCGACTTCCTTGACTACCTGAGCGCCCATGTTCTCAGTGGGGTCCTCAAGCTCGATCTCTTTTGCGATGGTAACGCCGTCGTTTGTGATCAGCGGTGTTCCGAACTGCTTGGCAAGGAGCACGTTTCTGCCCTTGGGTCCAAGTGTGATCTTGACTGCGTTTGCTAATTTATCTACGCCGGCCTGTAAAAGTCTGCGTTCTTCTTCTCCGTAAATGATATCTTTTGCCATTTCTTTCCTCCGATAATTATTCTATGACAGCGAGAATGTCGCTCTGCTTCATGATCGTATACTCTTCACCCTCGAACTTGATGTCAGTTCCTGCATACTTGGCGAAGACAACCGTGTCACCCACCTTGAGTTCCATGGGTTCCTCGTCTGTGCCCTTGCCTACTGCAACGACCTCTGCATACTGAGGCTGCTCCTTGGAAGCGGATGTCAGGATAAGGCCGCCCTGAGTCTTCTCTTCGGCTTCCTTCTTCTTGATGACTACTCTTGCACCTAACGGTTTGATCATTTTGATTCCTCCTTATATTCGACCGGCCGCCCTTGGCCGGTTCTCTTTCATTTGTTTGGCACTCCAAATCACTGAGTGCTAACATATTCTATTATATCCCCGCGTTGCCCTTTGTCAAGGATTTAAATGTGTTTTTTTGATGAAAAGATTTCTATAGCTCGGGCGCAAAAAATCCGCCCCGCGGCCTCTTTACAATCCCCTGATATAGTAGAAAAGATACTGCTGGGCAAGCCCCGCCAAAGCCCCGAATCTCTCGTCTGCGAAGGCCTTCATTCCCTTCTTGTCCTTCTCTTCGAAGCCGTAGAAACGGTTCATGAGCCTGGCCACCCACACGTCGATGGGAAAAGCCTCCATCTCGTGAAGTCCAAACAAGCGGATGCATGACTCCACCTTGGGGCCTATCCCCGGGAAGTCTATGACCGAGGCCTTCCTCTCCTCCTCCGTCATCTCCAGCCACTGAGAAGCAGTCTTAATGATGTATTCATCCCTGTATCCCAGGTGGACGTCGGCCAGATCCTCCCGACCAAGCCCCGCCAGGGTCTCCGGCGCAGGGAGACCATATCTTTCCCTGCCCCTGAATTCACCGAGAGGCTTTCCGAACTTCTCCGACAGCTTCTCGATGCAGCCCCTGATCCTGGGGATGTTGTTGTTCTGTGAAATGATGAAATCCAGGGTGGCTTCCCAGAAATCCTGTCTTAAGATCCTGATGCCCCGCCCTGCCTCGCAGGCCCCGGGCATGATCTCAGGCTCGCGATCCATCAGAGCCTTGCTCATGGCCGCATAGTCCGAATCCAGATCCAGATAGTTTCTCCAGAATTCCTCAGTTCCTGTGCCTTCCACTATGATGTCCACCTTATCCGAAGAGCCGCACTCCGAAGGCACCGCCTTCACGTTGGCAACGTGATCCCCGGCCACTCCGGTCCAGCTCTTGTCAGCCTCCTCAGTCCACCTGAAGCACTGACCGCAGTCGAAGGTCTGGGCAGGATCGAAGCAGTCCACTTCCCTGAATGTATATTTTTTAATATCTTCCATGATACTCTATGCCTCTGACTTCCACATTTACTTCAGCCACATTGAAGGCCGTCATCTGCTCCACCGCGTCTTTCACCTTTTGTTGGAATCTCTGCATGTCATCCCAAAGGCTGCAGGCGGAGGTTATCCTGACCGCCGCGTTTACCACATAGTTTCCCGGGGACGGGTCCTGAGTGACCATGATCACCCCTGAGATCGCCTTGTCCTCCTCGGCCACCAGCTTAACTATGTCCGAGATGACCTTTTCGGACAAAACATATTCGCCAATGTAACTGAAGGACGGCCTGACCACCGTCTTTTCGTTCTGGTGTCTGAAGCGGCCCTTGAAAAGCCCCAGGGAATCCAGGAAGTAGCCGGCGAAGGATCTTTTGAGCTCCAGAGCAGGAGCAGGGATCACGTGCTTGCCGTAGTTTTCCCGCTGGGTCTTGGCTTCAGACCTCTCGTCCTCAGTGGTGATGTCCTCGATGTAGATCCTGTGGATCTCCTGCTTCCCGTCGGAAAGTCCCAGCCTCTCGATGATCAGGTCCGTCATCTCATCGGAGGTGCCCAGGACCAGTATGGAGTCCGGGGATTTTTTCCTGATGGACTTTCTGACGGTCTCCGCTTTCTTGGGGTCGTTGAATATGGCAGCCTTGATGGCCCCCACCTTGGTGGCAGCCAGCTTGGCGGATTCCCCCTCCACCACCGTTCCTCTGTATATGAAAAGCCCGTCGTCTATGACGCCGTCTATGTCGTATTTCTGTGTGATGTCGATGGCCCTGAAGCTTTTGCCTGTGCCTGAGGGTCCCGTGAGAGTCCAGATCTCCATGGCTTCTCCCTTGAATAATAGTTAGAGAATTTACGTGCAGATAGATTATACTACAAGATGTTGTTGATATCTAATATATTCAAAAAACCTTTACAATTAAGATTATGTTTGCTATAATTCAGTGCGTTAAGATATCTTTACTGTTAACAGGAGGTAAGAAATGGCTTATAAGATTACAGAAGATTGCATCGCTTGCGGAGCTTGCTCTGAAGAGTGCCCGACAGAATCCATCTCTGAGGGAGACGGAATCTATGTCATCGATGCTGATACTTGCATCGACTGTGGAGCTTGTGCCGGTGTTTGCCCGGTAGACGCACCCCAGGAGGCTTAATAGAGTTAAAAACAACCGGCCGAGGCCGGTTGTTTTTTTATTCATTTAAGTGATATGACAGTTCGTGAAGACTGTCTGACATGTGAACGTTCTCGCAGTAAACATCCTCAGGCAGCTTGAGGTCAACTGATGTGAAGTTCCAGATGCCCTTGATGCCGGCATCGACTACAGTGTCGCAAGCGTGCTGAGCTTCGCTTCTGGGTACTGTGAGCACAGCCATGTCTACCTTATGTTTCTTGCAGAAAGCCTTTAAGGAATCCATGTCAGATACGTAGACGTCCTTGAATTCAATTCTTGAAGCCTTATCAGGAACATCGAAGATGCCCGCGATCTTAAACTGCTTCTCATACTGGTCTATGTATCCCGCCATGGCCTGTCCCAGTCTGCCGAAACCGACCACAATGATGTAGTATTCCTTATCCAGACCCATGATGTTTCCGATCTGTTCATAAAGGAAATCTACTTTGTATCCGTACCCCTGCTGTCCGAAGGCTCCGAAGTTGTTCAGATCCTGACGGATCTGAGAGGCTGTGTAGCCCATGAGTTCGCTGAGCTTGGCTGAAGATATCCTCTCAACTCCCTCCTTCATCAATTCCCCAAGGAAACGTCTGTACCTGGGAAGCCTTTTGATCACGGGTTTGGATACTCTTTTTTTCTTTTCCTGTGCGGTGTTTTCTTTCATGAATATACGCCGTTATTTGTTATCTTCGACAAAATTTACCAGGTCCTGAACAGTCTGCATCTTCTCTGCTTCCTCGTCAGGGATCTCAAATCCGTATTCGTCCTCGATGGCCATGATGATTTCTACTGCGTCCAGTGAATCTGCGCTTAAGTCCTTCATCAGGTTAGTTTCAAGAGTAATCTCGTCCTCATCCACCTGAAGCTGCTCTACGATTATCTCTCTGATCTTGTCAAAAACCATAACATCCTCCTATGCTTGTTAAAATATAACAATTGGATTATATACACACTAATGCCTTAATGCAAGAACAAAAAATCATCCCTGCTGAATTTTTTCCCAAAGCTCATACAGCTCATCTGTCCGGACCCTTAACTCCTCTAATCTAGTGCCCAGCTTCCCAAGCTTGGCGAAGTCCGTGGCGATTCTCGGATCAGCCATCTCAGCTCTCAGCCGCTCCATCTCTTCTTCATTGGAAGTGATGGCTGCTTCGGTCTTTTCTATCTCCCGTCTGAGCCTTCTCTCGCTGGCCTCCTGAGCCTTCTTTTGGGCTCTCTCCTCCTTGGAACCGGTCTGAGCGGTCCTATTCCCGTCGCCTGGCTCAGAAGCTGTTTTAGAGCCATTCTGAGCGTTTCTCAGAGCTTCGTTTTCTTCCTTCTTCTCCAGGTAGTAATCGTAGTTGCCGAGATACTCTACTGCACCCTCGGGAGTCAGCTCCAGTATCCTGGTGGGGATCTTTTCCAGGAAGTATCTGTCGTGGGAAACGATCACAGAAGTTCCCTCGAAGTCCATGAGAGCCTCCTCGAAGACCTCCCTGGACTCGATGTCCATGTGATTGGTGGGCTCGTCCAGGATCAAAGTGTTGGCGCCGCTCATCATGAGCTTGGCCAGAGTGAGTCTGGCCTTCTCGCCGCCTGAAAGGGAGCCTACCTTAAGGAAAACATCCTCCCCCCTGAACAGAAACCTGCCCAGGATGTTTCTCAGCTCCGTATCCGAATAAAGATGATATGAATCCCTCAGTTCTTCGATGACGTTAAGATCGTCGTGAAGCATCTGCTGACCCTGGTCATAGTAGCCGAAGGCCACGTTTACGCCCAGCTTGATCCTGCCCTCCGTGGGTTTCAGTTCTCCCATGATCATTCGAAGGAGCGTGGTCTTGCCCACTCCGTTAGGCCCTACGATGCATACCCGCTCTCCCCTCTTGATATCCATGTTCAGGTGGGAGAAAAGATGCCTGTGGGGCTCTCTGTCGTAAAGGGTCTTCCCCAGGTCCTCGGTCTGAAGCACGTCGCTTCCCGACTTGAAGTCCTGCTTAAAAGTGAGCTTCATGTCCTTTCCTGAGGATTCCGGCTTCTCCAGCCTGTCGATCATCTGGAGCCTCTTCTCTCTGGACTGGGCCCTCTTCACCAGGTGCTCCGTATTGTGGCCCATCATGACCCTTATGATCTCCTCCTGACGGCGGATCTCCTTCTGCTGGATGTTGTAGGCCTTGAGCTCCGCCTCTCGGCGAGCCTTTTTCTTCTCGGCGAACTGGGAGTAGTTGCCCTTGTAGGAGTAGAGTTTTTTGTTGTCGATCTCCAGTATGTGATCCACCACCCTGTCCAGGAAATACCTGTCGTGGGAGACCACTATCATGGTCCCTCTGTAGGATGCCAGATACTGCTCCAGCCACTTTAAAGTGTCGATGTCCAGATGGTTTGTGGGCTCGTCCAGGATCAGGATCCCCGGCTTTTCCAGAAGGAGGGTGGCCAGAGCCAGCCTGGTCTTTTCGCCGCCGGAAAGCTCCTGGATCCTCTTGGGGTATTCCTCCTTTGGGAATCCCATGGACTGAAGCACCCCTGCCATTTCCGACTTATATGTGTAGCCACCCTTGCTCTCGTACTCAAGGTTAAGGCTGTCCAGCCTTGCGATAAGCTCCTTGGTGGGCTCCCGGTCAATGGCTTCGGTCACCTTGGCGATCTCGGCTTCTATGCGGTGCAGATCCATGTAGATCCCGTCCACAGCTTCGATGACCGTGTCTTCCTTAAAGAAATTGTCCCTCTGCTTCAGGTATCCCACCTTCACATCCTGGGGCACAAAAAACTCCCCCTCGGTGGCATCCCACTCTCCGGAGAGTATGTTAAGAAGAGTGGTCTTGCCGGTCCCGTTTTTCCCTATCAGGCCCACCTTATCGCCGGCGTTGATGGAAAAAGACACGTCCTTGAAGATCACTTCTTCTCCGTAAGCTTTTGTTAACTTGTTGGCTGACAGAATTATCATGCCTGAAATTCCAGATATGGATAGCAGTCCAGGTCCAGTCCGTCTGCTCCATTCCTCCTGTATTTATAGTATGCGGCGCAGGCTATCATGGCACCGTTATCGGTGCAAAGCACGGGCTCCGGATAGTAGAGCCTGATGCCGTTCTTCCTGCACTCCTCTTCCATCATGGCTCTTAATCTGGAGTTTGCTGCCACTCCCCCTGCCATGACGATCTTGTCCTCGTGATTCTCTAGGCAGGCATCCATGGTCTTTCTCACGATGACGTCCAGCACAGCCTGCTGGAAGGATGCTGCCACGTCCTCTCTTCTCACCTCTTTGCCCGCCTGACGCTGGGAGTTGAGGTAGTTCAATACTGCTGTCTTGAGACCGGAAAAGCTGAAGTCGTAGCTTCCCTTCTCCAGCATTACCCTCTTGAAGTGGATACTGTCCGGGTCTCCTTCTTTTGCGGCACGGTCGATCTTGGGACCGCCGGGATATCCCAGTCCCAGCACCCTTGCGACCTTATCGAAGCACTCTCCCGCCGCGTCATCTCTGGTGCCTCCCAGCACCTCTATTACGGAATGATCCTTGACGTTGACGATCTCAGTATGACCTCCTGAAACGATGAGGCTCATGAAGGGAGGCTCAAGCTCCGGGTGTGAGATGAAGTTGGCGCTGATGTGTCCCGAAAGGTGATGCACACCCACCATGGGGATCCCCTTGGCGAAGGACAGGGCCTTGGCGGTGGATACTCCCATCAGCAGTGCTCCCACCAGGCCGGGGCCGTTTGTCACACCGATCAGGTCGATATCGTCCAGAGTGACTCCTGCGCCCTCAAGAGAGCGCTCCAGCACGCTGTTGATGTTCTCCAGGTGATGACGCGAAGCGATCTCCGGCACCACGCCTCCGTAGTTTTTGAAGATATCTATCTGAGAGGCGATGACGTTGGAGAGCATTCTGCGCCCGTCCGCCACAACAGAGATGGCAGTCTCATCACATGAAGTCTCTATTCCCAATGTCAAAAAACTATTATCTTTCATCATTCACAGCCCTTCCACATGATAAGGGCATCTGTTCCATCATATTCATAGTATTTCGGGCGGATGCCTTCCCCGCGGAAGCCCATCTTTTCATAGAGTCTTATAGCAGGCTCATTATCCACCCTGGCTTCCAGAGTCCAGCAGCTCACGCCCTCTTCCGCTGTCCGGCGCACCATCTCCTCTATGAGAGATTCCGCTACATGCCTTCTCCGGTACTCAGGGTCCACCGCCACATTGGTGATCTGCCCCTCGTCCAGGATCATCCAGACTCCCATGTATCCTACGACCTTGCCATCCGCCAAAGCCACCAGGTAGAGGGTCTTGTCGCTGTTCTCAACGATTTCGTTATAGAAGGCTCCGTAGGACCAGGGGTCCTTCCCTTCGAAGCAGACCTTTTCCAGATCGGTTACGGCCGGGATATCCTTTTCCTCCGCCCTTCTGATCTCAAATTCCATGGCGCTACTCCTGCTTGGGAAGCCTGGATATGGGAAGCTCTCCGGCCTTGAGCTTCTGCTCAGCTTCAGCCTCCCTCATGTAGTCCGGAAGAAGTTCGGAATAGTGAACCGTGTCCCCTGCCCTAAACTTCTCAAGTCCGGCTAAGGCGATGTCCGCCGCATCCTGATATCTTGATTCCTTCGGCGCGAAGACATAGTCCACAGTCTCTCTCAAAGTTTCCCTTATGATGCTCTCGTAGGCATCCACTCCGTCTCCGTAGAAGACCACCCTGCGGCCCTCTGTCACATTTTCCGTTATGACCTTGAGCACGTCCTCTATCATGAAGGGGCCGGCCTTCATGAGGCCTTCCACGAAGCCGTAGACCTGATGGCGTCTGGCGTTTAATATGACGCAGATCACGTCATCGCCCCTTAGGCCCTCTTCCCTGCCTCTTCTGTGAACAAAAGACGTAAGGGATGAGGCGGCCACACAGGGCTTGCCCCAAGCCTGAGCCAGGGCTCTTGCAGTGGACACGCCTATCCTGATGCCCGTGAAGGATCCGGGGCCAATGCTGCAGGAAACGGCGGATATATCCTCTCCTGCGATCTTAAGCTCCCCGGTCATCTCCTCTATCATGGGGATCAGATCCTTCAGATGGCTCATGGACTCATGAGATACCCTGTGAGACACTGGTTTTCCATATTCATTTATAAGGGCTGCCGAACCGTTGGGTCCGGTGGTCTCAATGGCTAAAATGTACATCTGAGGATCCTCTGCCCCTCTTCAGGGGCGTATTCAATAAAGATATATTTTGTGTTTTCGGGGAGGGCTTCCAGCACCAGATCCGCCCACTCCACCACGGTGAGACCGTCACCGTAAAAGTACTCGTCAGCTCCGATGTTGTCCAGCTCGTCTATGGCTCCCTCTCTGAGGTCCCGGCCGGCTTCCCCCCAGAAGTCTCTCCAGCTTATGATCTCTTCGTTTCCGGCAAGTCTGTACACATCAAAATGATACAGAGGGATCCTGCCGGTCCGGTACTCCTTCACAATGGTGAAGGTGGGACTCGAGATCCTTCCGGTGACCCCCAGGCCCTCCGCTATGGCAGATGTGAGAGCGGTCTTTCCCGCTCCCAAGTCCCCTATCAGGGCGATCACATCTCCCGGGGAGGCATTCCTTCCAAGCTCCGCTCCGAAGGCTCTGGTCTCCGATTCACTTTTGACTTTGACTTCTCTTAATATTTCCATTTTATATTTTTTGCGCTGATTACCTGTGGAGGAAGGGACTTATCCTCTTGTATACCAGGAAGGTCACCACGCTGTTGATGCCGGCCTTCACCAGATTGAATGCGATGATCCAGGGCATGAAGGGCATGAGAGCCTCCAGGGTAAGCCCCATGAATCTGGTGGTTATCAGCATGTTGGCCGGGATCATTACGATGACCATGGCCAGAGTCCCTGCGACCAGGGCGATGATAGCTGACTTCTTGGATTTGTTTTTGCTGTAGATCAACCCTGCGGTGAGGGTCAGTGCAGATGTAGCGATGACGTGCATGATTATGCCGTACACGCCTGAAGCTGCGGACACGGTGACTCCCTGAAGTATGGATGTGACCAGAGTCAGAAGTATTCCCGCTCCGGGTCCGAAGGCGAAGGTTCCGATCAGGATCGGAATGTCAGCCGGGTCATACTCCAGAAACGGCACTGCCGGGAATATCGGCAAGTGTATCAGAGCCACGAGTACGATAGATACTGCTACCAGCATGGCCATCTTAGCCATTCTGGTATTCCTTTTGGATAAGTTTTCCATTTTCTTTCCTTTTTCCTTTCCCGGGCTCTAAAAAAGCCCTGAAAGTTTCAAGGCTCAAAAAATACAAGTTTTGATCTTGTTTCTTCCATCCAGACTTTAACTGTCGGTACCGGGATCACACCGGATCGGCCCCTCGGGAGACCTTCGGGGTTCGCAGACTATACTGCCGGTGGGGACTTCCACCCCGCCCTGAAACGATTGAATTATTTAATACAATATACCTATATCATAGTCGGCCAGGATTGGCAACAGCTTAGCGTAAAAAACTTCAGCATCCTCTGCTTCTGCCTTTACGGTCACCATTGCTGCCTTCCCGTCGGCTTCGATATCAATGATCTCCCCGACACCCTTGGACTCATTCTTGAGGAACCTGACCAGGTCATTCTGACCCTCGTTAATGAATATCAGTTCCCCAAGAAAGTCCCTTAAGCCGGGGCCTGTGATCTCAAGGGACTTGCCGGTTCCCTTCAGCTTCACGTCCCGTCCGAACATGCTGTCCCTTAAGGCCTTGATCTTGTCATATCCCTCCCCTGCGGAGTTGAATACCACGGCCCTGTCCGGGGTGAGCCTTCTCAGTTCCAGACCTTTGCCTGTGACTGAAGAGAACTTTTTGGCAAGCTTGAAATTCAGTTCCATTATACTGCTTCCACGCCCTGGATCTCGGGATATGTCTCAGTGAGAAGTCTCTCGATGACTCCCTTGATGGTCATGGTAGCTGCGGGGCATCCGTTGCAGTGTCCCTGAAGAGCGATCTTAACGATATGATCGTCTGTATACTCTACGAACTCAACGTCTCCGCCGTCTCTCTGAAGATAAGGTCTGATCTGAGCTAAAGCGTCCTTGATGCATTCTTCCATTTTTTGTTCTCCTTAAATAATGATCACTAGTCCACAACGTATGGATCCAGTTTTTTGCCTTTGAAATAGTGGATTATTGTTACGGTCTTGCTGACCTCGTTTTCACCATCGTAGCTCAGCACACCGGATGCGCCATTGAAATCAGAGATCTTTCTCAGTGCATCCCTGATCATGGTGCTGGATGGTATGCCCGTCTCCAGAGCCTTCTTGTACTCTTCCACAAGCGCCTGGCCCTCAGCTTCACTGGAGGCGCTGGCCATGATCTTATCCTCGTCCATTCTCCTCAGATAGCTGTAAGCGTCCTCGATAGACTGCATAGCCATCATGTAGGAATCGAAGGCCGCGGCCATGTTGCCCGAAGGTTCCGGAGCATTCTGGCCATACTTCTCATAGTATGCGTCTATGAAAAGGTCATATGTCTCAGTGGCCGGTGCAGGCGCTACGGATGGGAAGGATGCGATGATAAAATTGTTCTTCTCCAGGAAGTTGTACATCTCCTGATTGTCCCAGTCCCTGTCTCCCAGGAAGGTGGGAATATAATCCGCCGCAACGCACTGCTTCATGAACTCCTGAGCGGTCACGGAAGGCACTGCAAGCACCACAGTGTCCACCTCTAAAGACTTGAGCTGCTCGATGGTCTGAGAGAAGTTGTTGTTGGTGGCGTTGATGGTAAGATCCGCCACGATGGCGCTGTCTCCCGCTAATTTCTTAGCCTCTGAGTCGAACCTGTCAACCAGCGCCGTTGCCGAATCGTCACGGCTTCCCTTGATTGTAGCAAAGGAAGTCTTGCCAAGAGCGTCCACCGCATAGTAAGCCAAAGCCTCTCCCTGCCTGTCCAGAGAGAAGGTGGCAGTGAAATAGTAGGGGTTGTTAACAGTGATCAGTGGATTCGTGGCCGTAGGCGTTATGGCCGGTATTCTGGCCTCCTTGATCTGGTCTCCTCCCACTATGGTAAGCAGATCGCCGTAGCTTCCGATAATGACGTTCGGCTTCTTCTGGATGAGCTCCGTCGCTGCAGTCTTGGCGTCGTACATATTTGAACGGTTATCCGCATAGAGAAGTTCCACATCCTTGTCAAGCACCGTGGGCTTCAGGCTGTGAGCCAGTTCAACTCCCGCCGCCTCATCCTGACCGGCCTGACTGTCCTTGCCGGACATGGGTTCGAAGATGCCGACCTTGATGGCATCGGAAGTATCAGTCTGCGTCGGTTTAATTATGGAATTCCGGAAATTCACAAAAGTGGTGCTGCCGCCCAAGAAAAATATGGCGGCGATAACCCCGAACGTCACCAGAGTCCCTACGATTTTGGTGATGAGTTTCTTTCTATCTTTAGTTGTAGTTTTAGTCGTATTTTTAGCCATATCACATGGATTATACCACAGTTCGGTAGAATAATTCAAGTTAGAGAGGAATTTATGCTTCCGGGCGCAAAATATTTTGTTTACACGACCCTGGATGTGATATAATTATAAGGCTTAAATGCATTAGATTTTTTACGGAGGTAAGTAATATGAAATGGGTTTGCACAGTATGCGGATATGTTCACGAAGGAGCTGAACCACCGAAGGAATGCCCGATCTGCCACGTTGGCGCAGATAAGTTCAACAAGCTTGAAGAAGGAAGAGAATGGGCAGCAGAGCACGTTGTCGGAGTAGCTCAGGGCGTTGATCCCGAGATCGTTGCCGGCCTCAGATCCAACTTCGAGGGAGAATGCTCCGAAGTAGGTATGTACCTGGCAATGGCAAGAGTTGCACATAGAGAAGGATATCCCGAGATCGGTCTCTACTGGGAAAAGGCTGCTTATGAAGAAGCCGAGCACGCTGCCAAGTTCGCAGAGCTCCTGGGCGAGGTCGTGACCGACTCCACAAAGAAGAATCTCGAAATGAGAGTTGACGCCGAGTATGGCGCTACCAAGGGCAAGACAGACCTGGCCAAGAGAGCCAAGGAGCTGGGCCTCGACGCCATCCATGACACAGTTCACGAAATGGCCAGAGACGAAGCCAGACACGGCAAGGCTCTTGAAGGACTCCTTAAGAGATACTTCGGTTAATTAAAAAAGATCATCAGGAGGGCCTGCTCATGTCTAAGAAGACGAACCCTGTCTTGAGAGCACTGATCACTTTTGTGCTCGGTTGTGCTGTACTGCTTCTGGTATACTGGCTGGTTCCGGTCATTATGCATAATGAAGTGGTCATAAACTGGTACAAGATAATCGGCGGTGGTGTGCTTATCGCCATCCTGGATCTCGTGTTCCCATCCGACAAGCGCAGGCAGAACCGTGAGAACTTCAAGGACAAGTTCAAATAACAGGTTTCCAACACGTTAGGTCTTGTACCCAACGTCGAAGATCAATATCAAGCAAAGAAAGGGCACCCGTAGGGGTGCCCTTTCGCTAGGTTCTGTTATTCTTGGTCATCGTCTATCCGTTCGCGTAACAAACCTTGAAGGGCTCAGCCTTTTTAGACGGTATGGACTGAATGAGCCGAAGTATCTGTTCCGTGTTGGCAACGTCGGTACTTCGCATTTTCCCATCCTGTGACTTCATTTTCAACTGGTGACATTTTGTCACCAATTGACTCCCCTCTTCATTCAAGCGCTGTTTCAGCTTATTCCAATACTTCCTTGCCTTCTGAAAATCCGGCTGATCCGTAAGGACCTGTACTACGTCCACCATCGAAAAATACCACTCTTCATTTTCTTCATCCCATGCTGTTCGTATGGGTTGGTCCTCAAATAACTTGACTTTGTTTTCTTCCATAGTCATACCCCTTTTCCCCATTTGTGGAGAGCATCCATTTTAAAACGTTTTCTATAAAAACGGACGCCTCAAAACAAAACAGTTCATATAGGCATTATGACGTAAAACAGCATCATATCAATTATCGCGACGTACTTCGGTGAACACTACCCGCTCACTCCAGGCCTCTTTTTTTTGCAAGTGCCGTGACCATCTTCTCGAACTCTTTGTAAGCCTCTTCATCATGGCCTCTCGCCTCATCTATGATTGGAAGGACCTTTTGGTACAAATAAATCAAATGTTTGCCCCCAAGATCATCCACAAGATCAATGTCATACACGCCAGCGTTTACCCCCACCGCAAAGTGCTCACACCTGGCAATCAGCGTCCTGCATGCATCGTATGCCTCCTTGATCTCAGGCTCATAGTCCCTGTCGTCAACTAGGATCTCAACCTGTTCCTTGGGATACTTTGCCATATAATCCAGGACCTTGTCCTGCAGGCGGTTATATGCGCTGATGGTGTTGTTTTTCTTGTTTTCAGCTGCCGTCTTACGCTGAATTACAATAGTATTAAAAAGTGCGGCAAATGCGAATACTGCAGATATAACCGCAGCTATTGCGATAATATGATTGTCATTCATCTTTCTACCTCACATAATCTCCCAGCCCGAGGTTTGCCCAGTTGGATGATATGTAGTCTTCGTCCAAGTCGTATAGTTTTTCTTCATCAAATGCTCTGGCATCTGCTAGAATTGATAGGCTATCATCTCCATCAGCTTTAGCGAATATTTCTATAGATGAGTGGTCACCAAAAATGTAATCATCAGATATTTTGATCATTGCTGATGATACAATCCTAGAGACTCTATTCTTATGAAGAGAGCCATTTTTCTTCTTGGGCGCTAGCTGGTATATCCCCTTCAGACAATCTTCGTTATTGATTAGGTATGAGATGCATACCAGTAATGCCCTTCTCTTAAGAGCAGAGCCCTCGTCCATCCTTGGAACGTCAGGATCAACTATTAATTTGTTGCTGGTCATCAGGGCGTTCAAGGGCTTACCTTCAGCAAGAACTTTCTCTTTTACAGTATCAGAAAAAATAATGTGCCCAATCGCGTTCTTATAGTCCACGAAAGTGACTTTAAACCCACTGAATCCCACCTTTGGAAGTGTTGTACCAAGCTTGAAATTGATTGTGATTGGTTTACCCTCTACATCTATAGTGTACTTTTTATTCTTTGGATAAATCAGATGTCCAATTGATCCTGCACCATAATCTTTTACAAGCCTTTCAACATCAAATTGATCAATTATTTCATAGAAACTTTTCATTATTTTTCCTCCTTCTCTCAAAATGAACCCTATTCAATGATGGCAATATAGGTGCAATAATTCTTCCAGTCTTTTGGCGATGTCATTTTCAATTGGTTACAAATTGTAACCAATTGACCCCCATCTTCGTTCATGCACTGTTTCAGCTTAAAAAAGGGTATAATACCCCTATGTTACATATAATTATATCACTTTTCTATCATGATATCTATTTGATTTATATCCACTCTACTCCTATTGTATCCTATAATAAGTCCAATTTTGGAGACTCCTAGGCAGGCACCTGCACACAAAGACGCCCGGACTCCTGCCCGGGCGTCTGCTGTCTGCTCTATATTTCTAATCTCTTAATACCACTCTTCCCTATTCTTTTTCCACACAGCTTTGGCCACCATCGCCACCGCCACGGCCATCACGCCGATGACGGCTTCGGTGATCCATATGCTCCCAACGTTCTGGGAAACTATGTACATGATGCAGTCAACCGCAGCATGCAGGCCGATGGCCAGCGGGAACAGCAGGATGCGGCTCTGGTCTTTTGCGGCAAACCATACCAGGACGGACAGGGAGATCTGAAGGGCTATGGCGAATACCCTTTCCACTGCGCCGGCAAGGAAGGTCATGGGCGCCGAATCCGTCAAGGCGGCCAGCGCCTGGTTCACTGACTCCGCTGACTCTGCCGGAAGGGACTGCAGCATGGCTGCCACCGTTCCGGAGTTGATCATCAAGGCCAGCACCAGGTTGGTTATCATGGCGATGCCCACCAGCACGATGGATTCCAGGCCGCCGTGGCCTGCTCCGTACATCAGTGCGTTGACGTCGTTACTCTGGTGTTTCTTTAGCACAGTTTTAAAGGCTGCGAACCTGCCGGTCTCCTCGAAGAGTCCGGCCATCAGGCCGCCGTACAGCCCGTAGAGCACCACGCTGTTCTGGATGGCGTTTCCGGCAGCGGTCCCGAACACTATGTTGTGTACGATGGACTCCAGCACCAGGGCGAAAAGGAACATCACGGCGCATCCCACGAAGAATGGGGCAACCGCGGCTCCGCGTTTCCTGTAGTATATGAAAATTGCGATGGGCAGTCCGATGGCGATGATGGCCGAAACCGCTATCATCACCATGGAGAGTGCCGAAACATGAGCTGTCATCATGATTATTACCTCCCGATTTCTCTGACTGAGTCTACTATAGACCTTCCATAAAGTGGAAGGTCAAGAAGTTTTTCGTAGTTTTTCGCTAAACTTCAAAAACTTCCCCTATTATCTCTATTCCGATGTCCACGTTGACCTTGGCCTTCATTGCCTCCTCCGCCAGGCCTCTGAAGTGGCCCAGCTTGAACTCGCCTATTGACACGGTAAGGTCGGACTTCACGTAGGTCACACCCTCACCGGTATCCCCGTTCAGGCCGCTGTTTATGTCGCAGGATATCACGTATGTCCCTGCCGCACCCGCAGCATTGATAGCCTCGATCATGGACTTGGCAGCTCCTCTCACCTCTCCCGAGAATCCGGTCCCCAGGATGCAGTCCACGATCACGGCATATCCTGACAGGTCCTGACCCTCTTCATAGATGAAGGTCTCCGTCACCCTATCCTTCACCTTGTCGTAGTAGTACCTGCCGTCCTCGGAGAACTTGTCGGCGACAAGTGCCAGGCTCACGTCGATCCCTCTGTCCAGAAGATGCCCTGCCACCACGTAGCCGTCTCCTGCGTTGTTGCCCTTGCCGCAGGCGATGAGAACCGGCGTCTTCCAGCCGTCGAATGCCTCGAACAGGCCCTTTCCCGCCCGGTACATCAGTTCCTTGGACGGGACCAGGTTATCTATCGTATATTTGTCGGAGATCCTCATGGTCTCCACGGAAACTGCTCTGGTCATGTCTTCCTCCTCACTTCCTCCCAAATTCCAAAATCACTTCACAAGGCCTTCGCCTATGGACCAGCCGTAGCTGAAGCACAGTATGGCGATCTTGGCGATCACCGTCATAAGTCCGTATCCAAATAGTATCCCTGTGACCAGGCGCCTAATGTTGTTGCTCTCCACGTGTCCCAGGTTCTGGATCAGCCCGTCTGCGATCATGGGCACCATCAGGACCGCCGGCACCCAGAAGCTCGGCCTCACGAAGAATATGAGGATGAGCCCTGTGATCATTCCGATCAGCTCCCCTTCGCACCTGGCGCACACCGGCATCTGCTGCCCTTTTACGAAAAAAGAGCGGTCCGCCCTCTGGTGGCAGCCGCAAAAAATCGGCAGCCACTTGTATAAGGCTTTGATCGCTCTGTTTTTTCCTGAATATATTTCCTTCATACGTTGATTCCCATGTCTTCAAGGAAGGGGATCTTCACGCCGTAGTAGTACATGCTGCTTCCAATGCCCAGCACGATGCTGAACACCACGAGAACCATAATGATTATCACGGAGATCAGCGCCCCTATGCCTGCCACCTTGGCACTCTTGGGTCTTTCGTCCTTCCAAACCAGGAAGAGTATCAGTCCCACGATGGGTATGCAGCAGCCCAGGAGTCCCCAGCCCAGAGACCCTGAATCGTAGGTGGCGGATCCCGGGGAACTGATAGAACTGTCGGAGGATGTGGGTCTTCTTGGTGCAGCCGCCTTGGACTCGTACCTGTAGTCGTCCTTCGGGATTTCTACCTTATCGTATCCCTGGCCCTTGTATTCCTTTCCGTCATCGTAGACGTACATGGGCTTGGGCTCAGTCTTGGGCTCTTCGGCCTGCACCTGCGGCTCGCTCTCGGCCTGTACCCATGTGGCCACCCTCTCACCGGGAAGGTCACCTTTCTTCAAAGGCACCACAGGCGATCCGCAGCCCGGGCACTTCTTATCGCTGTTTTTCAGTTCGAATCCACAGTTTCTGCAAAACATCTCGTTCTCCTTTCCCCGATCCTAAAGGACCTTGTCTATGACCTCTCTCAACTCATCTATGTCCTTAATTGAATTGACCTTCTGTCTCGTGGCTGCCGCCCCTTCTCTTCCCTTAAGGTACCAGCCTACGTGTTTTCTCATCTCAAGCACTGCCACGTGCTCTCCCTTGAGTTCTGCCTCGTCGTTCAGGTGTCTGAGCATTATATCTCTCAGTTCCTTGGATGTGGGTCTCTCATCTGCACCTGCGAATATCCAGGGGTTGCCCAGGGCTCCACGTCCCACCAGCACCATGTCGCAGCCTGTCTCTTTCATCATTCTGAGGCCGTCGGAATACTTAAAGACGTCTCCGTTTCCGGCCACCGGCACCTTGACTGCGTCCTTCACGGCGCGAATCACCGACCAGTCAGCACGGCCGGAATAGAACTGTTCTCTGGTCCTGCCATGGACTGCGATCCTAGCAGCTCCTGCAGCCTCGCAGGCCTTGGCCACCTCCACGCAGTTAATGTGGTCTTTGTCCCAGCCTGACCGGATCTTGACGGTGATGGGCTTTGATGTGGACTTCACCAGGCTCTCTACTATCCTGTAGCAGAGGTCCGGATCCTTCATAAGGTATGACCCCTCGTGGTTTCCCACTATTTTAGGCACCGGGCAGCCCATGTTCACGTCCAGAAAGGCGTTTCCCATGCTGTCCAGTTCTCTGGCAGCATAAGCCAGGATATCCGGCTCATGGCCGAATATCTGGAAGCCCACCTGACCTTCTCCGGGAAGAATGGTCAATAGTTTTTTTGATTTTCTGTCTCCGTAATAAAGCCCCTTTGCGGATACCATCTCGGAGCAGGTATAGGCTGCTCCCATCTCAAAACATATCCTTCTGAAAGGGGCGTCAGATATTCCGGCAAGTGGTGCTAGCGCCAGCTGCCCTGTCATTTTTTCTTGCTCTCCATTCTCCTTAAGGCAAGAGCGATGGTAAGTCCGGGGATCACCCTGTTACCTGTGAGCTCTGCGCCCAGGATCTCGTTTATCTTCTTAAGTCTGTACTGTACGGTGTTGGTGTGAACTTCCAGGAAGTCTGAAGTCTTGGCGGAGTTCATTCCTGCGTCCAGAACGAAGGTCTCAAGGGTGTTCAGAAGCTGCTTGGCCTTGTTGGAGCCTTCCTTTCTGAAGGGTTCCAGAAGGTCTGTGAAGCTCTTCTTCAGCTGTCCGCCGTTGACCTGGATAAAGATGCAGTTCATCACAAGAACCAGCTCATACTTGCTGAAAACTCTCTTGTAGGGGAATACCTTCTCCACAAAGGTCCCTGTCTCGGTGATGAGCCTCATGCCGTCCACTGCGCCTTCCACTCCGTCCAGACCGGTGACATGGAAGATCCTGACCTTTTTGTCTTCCTTAAGTTTATCAAAGAGGGCTATGCACTGTTCGATGCCGATGTCGCTCTCTCTCACCTCGTGGCTCTTTCCCCTGAGGATCAGTCCGTGGGTGCCGTTCTCCTCATCGATCTTCATCACGCAGAGATTGCTTCTCTTCTCGAAGTCTGCATAGGCCTTCTCGATGACATCCTGGTCGTATCCCTTGAGATAGAAAACGCTTAAGATGTCCTGAGGATCGATGTCCGCCTCGTCTCTTAAGGAGTATGCCAGGGACTTGTTTCCTCTGATCAGTGCGCGGACGAACTCGGCCTTGGCATCGCGCTCAGGCTGATACTTCCACATTCCCATTGAGAGCTGGATGATGTCTCCAAGCATGTTGATCTCTTCGTTGGTATACTTGCCCTCATTATCCACGATGAGGAGGTAGTACTTGCCGGACTCCAGGCTAACGATGCCCCAGTATGTTTTGAGCCCGCCTATCTCCACCAGGCGGTATGTGTCGGCTGCACCGTAGGCCAGTTCTCTGCCCACTCTTACCGCCTCGTCAACAGTGATCTGATGTCTTGTCTCCACTGTGATCAGCGGATTGAAGTCGTCTGAGAGAAGCACCACCTGGAAATCGTTGGAGATGGCGGTCTCCTCCAGGGCCTGCACGAAGCTGGAATACTTCTCAAAGTTGAGCAAATAAGTGATGGTGTTGTTGATGACTTTAGTTTTCATATCCTTTACTCCCTTTCTCTGATATCACTGTCATCCTCCTGGATGAAGCCTTCCTCGCTATGCATTGCCATCTCGGCGTTGCGTCTCTCGATCTCGGCCTTCTCTTCCAGGATCCTTTCAGTTTCCTCTGCCTCCTGCTTGTTTTTCAGTCTCTTCTCGTTGTCCAGCCTGTCTCTCTCTGCCTTGAGTTCCTCAGGCGTTACCTTACCCGTGAACAGGTCTTCGAACTGCTGTCCGTCGATAGTCTCCAGAAGCAGCAGTGCCTGTGCCACTCTCTCCAGCACGTCATCGTGCTCGGTAAGGATCTTCTCAGCAAGTTCAGTGGCTTCATTTATGATCCTGCGGATTTCTTCGTCGATCTTGGCTGCGGTCTCTTCAGAGTAGGCCTTGTGGGTGGCAAGCTCTGCTCCCAGGAACACCTCACCGTCTCCGCCGTAGTTCACGTTACCAAGTTCGGAACTGAAACCGTACTTGGTGACCATGTCTGTGGCAATGGATGTGGCCTGCTTGATGTCTCCGGAAGCTCCGATGGATATGTCATCCAGTTTAAGCTTCTCGGCAACTCTTCCTCCCATGCTGACCACCACGTGGTTGAACATCTCCTGCTTGGTCTCAAACAGGTTGTCATCCTCGGGAAGATACATGGTATATCCGCCTGCCATTCCTCTCGGGATGATGGTAACTTCGTGGACCTCCATGTGCTTGGGAAGAGCTCTGGATACCACTGCGTGTCCCGCCTCGTGATATGCGGTGAGTCTCTTCTCCTCGTCGGAGACCACCTTGGACTTCTTCTGGGGACCCATCTGCACCTTGCGGATGGCTTCCTCTATCTCCTCCATCCTGATGTAACGGCCGTTTCTTCTGGCCGTGATCAGGGCGGCTTCGTTCAATACGTTCTCCAGGTCAGCCGGTGTGAATCCCATGGTGCGTCTTGCCAGGATCTCCGGTGTAACGTCCGGATCCATAGGCTTGTTTCTGGAGTGTACCTTGATGATGGCTTCTCTTCCCTTGACGTCAGGAAGACCTATCACGATCTGACGGTCGAATCTGCCCGGTCTCAGAAGTGCCGGGTCCAGAACGTCAGGTCTGTTGGTGGCAGCGATGACGATGATGCCGGAGTTCTCCTCGAATCCGTCCATCTCAACGAGGAGCTGGTTCAGGGTCTGCTCTCTCTCGTCGTGGCCGCCGCCGATACCGGAACCTCTCTTACGTCCCACTGCGTCGATCTCGTCGATGAATACGATACAGGGTGCGTTCTTCTTGGCGTCGTTGAAAAGGTCTCTGACACGGGAAGCTCCCACACCTACGAACATCTCAACGAAGTCAGAACCGGATATGGTAAAGAAGGGCACGTTGGCCTCGCCGGCCGTCGCCCTTGAAATGTATGTCTTACCTGTTCCCGGAGGGCCTACCAGAAGGATGCCCTTGGGGATCCTGGCGCCCACCTCGCGGTACTTGCCCGGGTTCTTCAGGAAGTCCACGACCTCCATGAGTTCGGCTTTCTCTTCCTCAAGACCCGCCACGTCCGCAAATGTGGTCTTCTCGCCTCTCACCTGTCTGGCCCTGGACTTGGCGAACTGGAAGGCCTTGCCGTTTCCTGCTCCGTTCATCATGATGTACAGGAGGAAGATCATTGCTCCTATCATCAGGACATTTGGTATCAGGCTGAGCCAGAATGATCCGGTCTCAGGCTTGGTGCTGGAATACACCAGCTTGCCTTCCTTGGCCATTGGGAAAAAGTATTCCTCGTCCAGCATGGCCACCTCATAGGCCGATGGGACATAGCAGTATACGTATGATGTTTCGTCCAGCTTGCCGGTGACCAGGGTGTTGGTGACCTCCACCTCTTTGATCATGTCCCGTTCAAGGTAACTTATGAATTTACTCAGCTCCACCTCTGTCTGCGTCACATTGGCATCATTGCCGTTTCCGCCGTTTCCGAAGAAAAAAGCAATTCCGAACACTATGGCAAACAGGAGCAGATAGACTACGATATTTCTTGAAAAGCCTTTCAATTTGTATCTCCTTTTAATCTTTTTTGTATTTTAACACAAATTTGTGCCTTATTCAACCTTATGCGCCCATTCCTCCGGCGCAAAAAACACCAGTTCCCCCTTTTGTCTCATGACCCGGTACCCTCCGGGAAGCTCGGCGTATGCTCCTCCGTGGCCCATGGCTTCTCTCACCCGGTCTATGGATATCAGGTGCTTCCTGGTCACGTCCTCGGTGAGACCCTTGTCTCTGAGAGCCGCCATGTACACCCGGGTCCTGAGAGCTGGCATCATGGCTCTGAGTTTTTTGATGTCCAGCCTGCCCTCACCGGTCCTGGCCTCTTCATAGGCCCGATTGGCCTCAGAATGGAGGTACTCCTTGTCCTCACCTGCAAGCTCCGCCAGTCTGGCCAGGGTCTCTGTGATATTGGGGTTGAAATTTTCTTCCAGGTAGGGGATCAGTTCCAGCCTGATCTTATTTCTGGTGTAGATAGCCTCTTCATTGGTGTGATCCCTTCTGGGCTCCAGAGACTTCTCCTCTATATATGCCTCGATCTCCTGTCTTGAAACATTGAGAAGAGGCCTTAAGACTGCGTAACCGCTTTCGTCTGCGCGGCTGTAGGCGATGCCTGACAGGCCGTCTGTGCCGGTGCCTCTCAGTATCCTGAAGAGCACGGTCTCAGCCTGGTCGTTCATGTTTTGCGCAACCAGGATCTTGACCTGATACTGACCGCACTTAAAGGAGGCCCTCACCTCGTCCGCCACCTGTCTGAAGGACCTGTAGCGCACCATCCGGCCCGCTTCTTCCGATGTGACCTTCAGCTCCCTTGCCAGGGCGTTGCAGTCCTCGGTGAAGACACGAAGGGGGAACACTCCCTCTTCCGTCTCCGCAAGATCCCGGCAGAACTCCTCGCAGAAGGCCTGATCCTCCTCTGCCGCCCCCGGTCTCATCTTGTGATTCACGTGGACGGGGTGGAGAGTGAAGTTCAAACCGAACCGGCCTCCGGTCTTCCTGTTGTCCCTGAGGATCTCCAGAAGGCCGTAGAAAAGTGCCAGGGAATCCGGTCCCCCTGAAAAGCCTATTACCAGGTGGTCTCCGTCCTTCACAAGGTCCCTATCTTTAATTGTCCCAAGGATCTTTTTCTTTAATTCCATGTCTATCGGATCATGAAAAACTTCTTGCCGTTTTCCAGGGTCTTGAGGGCCGCCTCCTCGTAGGAGATTCCCTTGATCTCGGCCACCTTTCTGGCCACGTACTCCACGTAGGGGCTCTTGTTCCTCTTCCCTCTGAAGGGCACAGGAGTAAGGTATGGGGCATCGGTCTCGATGAGAAGGCTCTCGATGGGCACCGTCTCCACCACGGATACGGTCTTCTTGTTGTTCTTAAATGTCAGCGGTCCATCCACTCCAAGCACCGCTCCCAGCTTCAAATACTCCTTGGCAAATTCCGCGGAGCCTGAATAGCAGTGGATGTCCACGTGAGGCGTACCATCCGGGAAAAGGGCCTTTCTCTCCTCTGAGAAGGCTCCCTCCTCTATGAGGATATCCATGGTCTCCCGGTCAGCCTCCCTGGAGTGGACCACTATCGGCATGGCGATCTCGTTGGCCAGCCGGATCTGCCTCCTGAACCAGTATCTCTGGTCCTCTCTTGGAGAAAGATCATAGTGGTAGTCCAGGCCGATCTCACCTATGGCCACCACCTTTTCCTGCCTGGCCAGCTCCTTGAGTTCCAGAAGGTCCTCTTCCTTCATGGACTTGGAGTCGTGGGGATGCACCCCTACCACACCATAGCAAAACCCCAGCCGGGCAGCGTGTTCCGCAGCCATTCTGGAGCTCGGCATGTCGAAGCCAACGTCAATGGCGAACCTTACAGGGGAAGCCTGGATCTCCTCTATGAGTTCCAGGCGTTCCTCTTCGGTGTAGTCTTCATTATTGATATGTGTATGTGAATCGAAAAGTATCTTTTCCATTCCTGATCAGATCTGTCTAGTTTACGGATTCTCCGTCCTCACAATCGGTGGTCACCATGTGGAGGCCGTCGTGCTCCCCTGCGTACAGGATCATGCCGTAGGACTCCAGTCCTCTCAGCATTCTGGGCTTCAGGTTGGCTACCACCACCACCTTCTTGTTGAGCATCTCCTCCGGGGTAAAGCTCTCAGCAACTCCTGAGATCACCTGTCTCACTTCTGTACCCATCTTCACCTGGAACACCAGAAGCTTGTCAGCCTTGGGGTGTTTCTCGGCCTTGATGATGGTTCCAACTCTCAGGTCGATCTTCTCGAAATCCGAGAACTCGATGTCATCTTTTAATTCCAGAGGAACGGAGCTCAATATGGCCTTCTCCACAGGGTCAGTCACGGATTCGATGGCCTTCTTCCTATCCATCTCCTCTGCGATCTCTGTGAGTTCTGCCAGTTCCTTATCGATGTCAAGTCTCGGGAAAAGTGCGTTGCCGCGCTTCACCTGCTCTCCGCACATCATGAAGAACTGCTCTGCATCCTCCCACTGAACATCGGCGTACCACAGTCCCAGCTGCTTCCTGATCTCGTCGGATGAGGTGTGCATGAAGGGATAGATCAGAACTGACACGATCCTCAGGGTCTCTGCCAGATGGTTCATGACGGTGTCCAGCTCGGATTTTTTGCTCCCGTCCTTGGCAAGGATCCAGGGGGCCTTCTCGTCGATGTACTTGTTGGCGCGTCTTACCACCTGCCAGATGGATTCCAGTGCCATGTTGAAGGCGAACTGATCCATCTCGTGCTCCACTTTGAGCCTGCAGTTCACTGCCATATCTTCCAGTTCCTGGTCGATATCATCGTGGGTGGTGGACATGGGTACTGCGCCTCCGCAGTACTTTTCTATCATTGAAACGGTCCTGGAAAGAAGGTTTCCAAGGTCGTTTGCCAGGTCGTAATTGATCCTCTTAAGGAGCACTTCATTGGTGAAGTTTCCGTCCTGTCCGAAGGTGTATTCTCTGAGAAGGAAATATTTAAGAGCGTCGATCCCGTATCTGTCGATTAGGACCACGGGGTCCACCACGTCCTTGCCCTTGAGAGCCTTGGACTTGCTGACCTTCTCTCCTCCAAGGAGAAGCCAGCCGTGTCCCAGTACCTTTTTGGGAAGAGGCAGACCTGCCGACATCAGCATTGCGGGCCAGAGCACCGCATGGAATCTTACGATCTCCTTGCCTACAAGGTGAACGTTAGCCGGCCAGTATTTCAGATATTCCTCGGAATCATCCGGTCCACCCAGGGCGGTGATATAGTTGGACAGAGCATCCACCCAGACGTACATTACGTGCTTGGGATCGTTGGGAACGGGGATGCCCCAGTCGAAGGTGCATCTTGAGATGCAGGTGTCCTCAAGACCTTTCTCGATGAAGCCTCTCATCTCGTTTCTTCTGGTCTCAGGCTCCAGGAATTCAGGATGCTCGTCATAAAGCTTCAGCACCTTGTCCGCATAGGCCGAAAGCTTGAAGAAATATGCGTCCTCGGACATCTTCTTCACCGGGCGTCCGCAGTCGGGGCAGTTGCCGTTTACCAGCTGCTTCTCGGTCCAGTAGGACTCGCAGTCTCTGCAGTAAAGTCCCTCGTACTTGCCCAGAT
>Ga0256405_10001489_pt1 | contig 63174 bp, 49 predicted proteins | sample RumenRJG_02DNA_FD_189096 | JGI IMG/M metagenome (GOLD analysis project Ga0256405, IMG submission 189096) | Bovine rumen microbial communities from Lethbridge, Alberta, Canada - RJG_02 | ecosystem: Host-associated > Mammals > Digestive system > Stomach > Rumen | place: Canada: Alberta... | reverse complement strand
CACAATGTACTTTTCTAAAGAACTCACTGACTGTAAAAGTCAGTGCAAAAAAGCTTTAACGCTACTCAGAATCTCTTAGGGGTGTCTGAGTAGTTACAATTCTTTATATCTTTATGTTTTGTAATCTTTAAGATTTATTAAATTTTGTTATTAGTAATTATTACTGTATTAAGTATAAATGACATCGGCAGTTTTTAAAGTAAACAACATGATCAAAAGTGAAATTTGTTACGTAAATCATAAAATCTTTGGTCTTGGTTTTTACTTGAAAATTATTAGCACAAACAGCATGAATAAAAGAACAATGTTCATAAAATGAACCTTCGCTGTGCGCTTTTTGAAACGATTACGGATGTGTATTATATATAATACAAATTTCAAAATGTGAGTATTGACATAGTCGTGCACAGACAGAAAAAAAGCAGTCAACGACTGCTTAAAATCTGGTGCGCCCTAGTGGACTCGAACCACCGACCCCCACCATGTCAAGGTGATGCTCTAACCAAGCTGAGCTAAGGGCGCTTGAAAAACTTGCACATTATATCAAGAAAATTCAATTTTTCAACAATATGACAAATCAGAAATTGGTATCGTTACGATTATTTGAGCTAGCTTTGATTTCTTAACTTCCGTTTTGTTTCTTCTACTTGATCTGTAAAGAAAATGTAATTTTTAGGTTTGTAAAATTAAATAAACGGTTAAATTAAGAAGGTCAAAAGAAGCTACTTTTGTAAATTGAGTACAAGATGAAATCTTGTTGTTTAATTTATAAAACACTCAATAAATGAATACACCTAATGCGCTTATTACCTATATATAAATGGTTATTTCTCCTATTGTTTTTCTTAAAAATTATCCATTGCGCACATTTTCTTAAAGGGAGTATAATCCACTCTGTTTACAGGCAAAGTAACAGATTTTGTCTCTATAAAAGCAATCTTTTACAGCTCTATCTTTTACTGCTTGTATGTTGTTGCTCTGTGCAAGGCCTTGTCGAGTAGTGCAAGGATAGATACAGGGGACATTAACTTCAATTTTTTAATTATGGAGCCTTGAGATGCAAGGTATGCATCGAGGTTAGAAAATGCCAAAAATTACACTTCCAAACGGCGACATCAAAGAGTTTGATAAGCCAATTTCCATTTATGATTTAGCTTTAGCTATCGGTCCAGGTTTAGCACGTAACTGCGTTGCAGGTAAAATTGACGGTCAGTTACATGACGCATGTGATTTAATCGATCACGATGCTGAAGTCTCAATTATCACCCCTAAGGATAAAGAGGGTATTGAGATCATTCGCCATTCATGCGCTCATTTATTAGGTCATGCTATTAAGCAGTTATGGCCAAATACACAGATGGCTATCGGTCCTGTTATCGACAATGGTTTCTACTATGATGTTGATATCGACCACAAGTTAACCGCAGAAGATCTTGAAGCTCTTGATAAGAGAATGCATGAGCTAGCTAAGACAGACTACAAGGTTGTAAAGGAAGTAGTTGATTGGCAGAAAGCTTATGACACCTTTGAGTCACGCAATGAGCCATACAAGAAGTTAATTCTTGAAGAGAATATCGATAAGTCAGATAAATCAATCGGCTTATACCACCACAATGAGTACATTGATATGTGCCGTGGTCCTCATGTTCCACGTATGGGCTTCTGCCAGTACTTCAAGTTAACTCACTTTGCTGGTGCTTACTGGCGTGGTGATTCAAAGAATAAGATGTTACAGCGTATTTACGGCTGTGCATTTGCTTCAAAAGATGAATTAAAGACTTACTTAAAGCGTAGAGAAGAAGCAGCAAAGCGCGATCACCGTATCTTAGGTAAGAAGTTAGATCTGTTCCACTTCCAGCAGGAAGCTCCAGGTTTAGTATTCTGGCACAATGATGGTTGGACCATCTACCGTATTGTTGAGAACTTCATGAGAGAGATGCTACACAAGTATCACTACATCGAAGTTAATACCCCACAGATCATGGATAGAGTATTGTGGGAGAGATCAGGTCACTGGGATAAATATGCTGAGAACATGTTTACCACCAAGTCAGAGAACAGAGATTACGCAATTAAGCCTATGAACTGCCCAGGCGCAATTCAGATCTTTAATTCACGTACTCGTTCATACCGTGACTTACCTATTAGAATGGCTGAGTTCGGTAAAGATCACCGTAACGAGCCATCAGGATCATTACATGGTCTTCTAAGAGTAAGAGGTTTCGAGCAGGATGATGCTCATATCTTCTGTACTGACAGCCAGATCTTAGACGTAGTTTCAGACTGCATTAAGATGGTTTACGATGTTTACGATGTATTCAACTTCCACAACGTTGATATCAAACTGTCAACCCGTCCTGAGAAACGTATCGGTTCAGATGAAATCTGGGATAGAGCAGAAGAGGACTTAAAAGAGGCTTTAAGAGCAAACAATCTAGAGTTTGAGTTACAGCCAGGTGAAGGTGCTTTCTACGGTCCTAAGATTGAGTTCACCTTACATGACTCTTTAGGTAGAGCATGGCAGTGTGGTACCGTACAGTTAGACTTCTCATTACCAGCACGTTTAGGTGCTGCATACATTGGTGAGGATAATCAGGAACACGTTCCTGTAATGATCCACCGTGCTATGTTAGGTTCATTAGAGCGTTTCATCGGTATTCTAACTGAGGAATACGCAGGTTCATTCCCAACATGGTTATCACCATGTCAGGTTGCTGTTATGAACATCACTGATGACCAGTGCGACTATGCAAAACAGGTTTATGAGAAACTTGATGCTGAAGGTATCCGTGCTAAGACCGATCTGCGTAATGACAAGATTGGCTTTAAGATCCGTGAGCATACCTTAATGCATGTTCCATATTTGGTTGTATGCGGTGCAAGAGAGGCTGAGCAGGGCAAAGTAGCTGTTCGTACCAGAAAAGGTGCAGATTTAGGTACAATGACTGTAGAAGACTTGATTAAACTCGTAAAATCAGATATTATACAGCGCAAAAATATGCCTGATGCCGATGTTGAGATTGAAAAATCAAGACAGGAAGCTGAGGCAAACAAGAAAGATTAACGTTTCTTAATCTTCTAGGTTAAACTTTGTTAGGAGTACTTGCTATAAACAACAACAGAAAGACCGGTAAAGCTTTACAAAAGAACCGGATTAACAATGACATCAGATGTCGTGAAGTACGTGTGTTAGATGCTGACAATGAACTAGTTGGTGTTATGCCAACAGTCGATGCATTACGTATGGCTAAAGAACAGGGCGTTGATCTTGTAGAGATCAGTCCAAATGCTGAGCCTCCTGTATGCAAACTCATCGAGTATGGCAAGTATCTTTATCAGAAGAGTAAAGATCAGAAGAGCAAGAAGCAAAAAGTTGTTCAGGTTAAGGAAATCAAATTCCGTCCTGGTACAGATGAAGCGGATTATCAGGTTAAACTACGCAACCTAATCCGTTTCTTAGAAGAGGGCAACAAAGCTAAGGTAACTCTGCGCTATCGCGGTCGCGAAATGGCACATCAGTCCTTAGGTTTAGATGTCCTAAAGCGTGTAGAAAATGATCTATGCGTTGAGAAGGGAATAGCATCAGTAGAGTCTGCTTCACGTGTTGAAGGTAGACAGGCTACTATGGTGTTAGCTCCTAAAAAGAAATAGTTGCAGGGGTTGAAAGTCTTTAGGTAACTAAAGCTCCTGTACTGTGTTTAACTGCTAATAATGCGGAGTATATAAAATGGCTGGTAAAGTCAAGGTCAAAATGAAGACCGATAGAGGCGCAGCAAAGCGTTTCAAGAAAACTGGTAGTGGCAGATTTAAGTGCCGTCACCAGAACCTACGTCACATCCTGACAAAGAAGACAAGCAAGCGCAAGCGTCAGCTGCGTAGCATGGTTTCTGTTAAGCAGTGCAACTTACGCGCAGTAGCACGTATGTTACCTTACGCATAGTTTGTGGAGGATATGACAAATGGCAAGAGTTAAACGTGGTGTTACCGCACATGCTCGTCACAAGAAGGTTTTAAAGGCAGCTAAGGGCTACTATGGTGCTCGTTCACGTACTTTCCGTACTGCTGTTCAGGCTGTAACAAAGGCTGGTCAGTACGCATACCGTGATCGTCGTCAGAAGAAGCGTCAGTTCCGTGCTTTATGGATTGTTCGTATCAATGCAGCAGCACGTCAGCACGACTTAAGCTACAGCCAGTTAATCAATGGCTTAAAGAAGGCTAACATTGTTATCGATCGTAAGGTTCTTTCAGATCTTGCAATCAATGATAAGGTAGCATTCCAGGCTATTGCTGAGCAGGCAAAGGCTGCTTTAAACGCTTAATTTAAGCGTTTAATATCTTAGATCCCAGAACTCAATGAGCTCTGGGATTTTCGTTTTTGTGATCCTTTTTAATACATCCTCAAATTTTATTTGACCTCTCTTTTCCTTGTAGTATCTTTTACTCATACACAACAATAAAAATAATTCCCAATGTTTACCCAACAATAAGGATCCATTATGAAAATTCATAAGCTGGCCATTATCGGTTTAGGCCATGTAGGTTCAGAAGTTCTGACCAAAGCTGTAGCATCAAATATTGCAGCTGAAATTGCTTGTATTGATATTAAAGAGAACGTAGCTTACGGTGAAGCTCTCGACATTTGTCACTCTATCTCTTCACCTATTAACCGTAACATTAAGGTTTACTCAGGTGGTTTTGATACAGTAAAAGATGCTGATGTCATCATCTGTGATGCTGGTCCTAGCATCTTACCTGGTCAATATGAGCGCTTAAAGTTAGCTAAAGAGAATGTTAAGAACATTACAGAGATCATGACCGAGGTAGTAAAGTACAACACTGATGCTATCTTCATTATGATCACCAATCCTTTAGATGTTACTACCTATTTAGCAGCAACCAAGTTCGGTTGGAAACACGGTAGATTGTTCGGTACTGGTACTACCTTGGAAACCTTAAGATTCAAATACATCTTATCTCGTCATTTTGGGGTAAATCCACAGGACATTCAGGGCTATATGTTAGGTGAACATGGTAACTCAGCATTCCCTGCTTGGAGTACTGTATCCATAGGTGGTATCAGATTAAATGATCTGCATAACTACTTCCCTGAGGTTAAGTTAGATAGAGAGTTAATCCACAAGCAGGTGGTAAAGACTGCATACGAAGTTATGGATGCTAAAGGCTGGACCAATACTGGTATTGCCTCAGGTGCTATCCGTTTAGCTCAGTCTGTATTCTTTGATGAGAAAGCCGTAGTTCCTGTATCAGTACCTCTAACAGGTGAGTATGGCTTAAAGGATGTAGCTTTATCTCTACCTTCAGTTGTAGGTAAAGATGGTGTTGAAAAGAGACTTGCTCTGCCACTGCCTGAGGATGAGTTAGAACTTCTATACAAGAGCTCTGAGTGCATTAAAGAAGTTTTAAGAGCATCTAACCTCATTTAGCCTTTTCTATTAAATCTGTTCTAGAAAGGGCAGATTTAATTAAGATTTGGGCATTAAAAAAGCCTGCGAACTTATAAAGTAGCAGGCTTTTTTGATGAACTGAATTTTTACAAAACTAAATTCTATGAAAGCGAAAATGCAATCCTGACGATATTATCTTCTGGACATAGATTTTACGTTTCTTAATTCCTTACCAGTGTAGATCTGACGAGGACGACCTAAACGAGAATCAGCAGTCTGTCTCATTTCATTCCAGTGTGAGATCCAACCGATGGTTCTTGCAATCGCAAAGATTACGGTGAACATTGAGGTTGGAATACCGATAGCGTTTAGAATAATACCTGAGTAGAAATCAACGTTAGGGTACAGGTTTCTCTCAATGAAGTACTCATCAGACAGAGCAATCTTTTCAAGCTCGGTTGCAACTGCTAATAGTGGATTGTCATCCTTGTGCAGAGCATCTAACACTTCATGACAGGTATCTCTCATTACAATCGCACGAGGGTCAAAGGTCTTATAAACACGGTGACCGAAACCGAATAATCTGAATGGATCATTCTTATCCTTAGCACGAGCAATGTACTGAGGAATTCTGTCTACAGAGCCAATCTCCTCTAACATACGTAAGCAAGCTTCGTTAGCACCACCGTGAGCAGGACCCCATAGAGAAGCAACACCAGCTGCAATACATGCATATGGGTTAGCACCTGAAGAGCCTGCTAATCTTACAGATGAGGTTGAAGCGTTCTGCTCGTGATCTGCGTGCAGAGTAAAAATTCTGTCTAGAGCTTTTTCAACAATTGGGTTTACCTTGTACTCTTCACAAGGAGTTGAGAACATCATGTGTAAGAAGTTACCGGTGTAGCTCAATTCGTTTCTAGGATAAACGAATGGGTGACCAATTGAGTATTTATATGACATTGCAGCTAGGGTAGGCATCTTAGCAATCAGACGAATTGCTGTAAGCTCACGATGCTCAGGATCATAAATATCTAAGCTGTCGTGATAGAAAGCTGATAGAGCGCCTGCAACACCACATAGAACTGCCATAGGGTGAGAGTCACGACGGAATGCTTGGAATAATGATTCCATCTGTGTGTGAACCAGAGTATGGTGCTTAATTCTGTGTACGAAATTCTGGTATTGCTCTTTATTAGGTAATTCACCTTTAAATAGTAGGTAGCAAACCTGTAAATAGTCACACTTGGTTGCTAATTGATCGATAGGGTAGCCTCTGTATAGCAAAACACCTTTTTTACCATCAATAAAGGTAATTCTTGACATACATGATGCTGTAGACACGAAACCAGGATCATAGGTGAAATATCCCTGCTTGCCCAATTCTCGAATATCGATAACTTCAGGGCCTAGTGTTCCCTTTAAAATAGGAAGTTTTATTGGATCCTTACCAGGAATCATCAATGTTGCATACTTATCTAGAGTAGGTAGAGTATCGTCTATAGCCATTATGATTGTCTTCCTTAATTACATGTGTGTATAAAAGTATTAGTTCCATTGTAAACACAATCGTAAAAAAAACTATAATTTACACAAAATGCACCAAATGCACCCTTATGGACCGATCATTTTTTGATCAAAAATGCTGAGGCTTGTATATTAGACATATAACCACATAAAATTAAAAAATATTTTTTTATAAAAAAGAAAGACATCTATGGAAAAAAGAATTCTATTAACAGAGTGTTCAGATGACGTAGGTTTGATTGCAAAAATCACTAATGTCTGCTCTCTATTCCACTATAACGTTATAAGACAGGATCAGTTCGCATCTCATGAGGACAGCAAGTTCTTTATGAGAACCGTAATTGAAGGTGAGTTTTCTGATGAAAACTCAAATCAGACCTTTATTAACACTGTTATAGGCGTGTTGCCACAAGGCGCTAAGGTAAGATTAACTGACAACCACCGTCGTCGTTTATGTGTACTTGTAACTAAAGAATCTCATTGCTTAGGTGAACTTTTAATGAAGTCTTACTCTGGCGCAATGGATGCTGATATCGTTTGTGTTGCAGGTAACTATCCAGATTTAGGCAAACTAGCTGAGAAGTTTGATGTTCCATTTAAGTTAGTATCATGTGATGGTATTACTAAAGAAGAGCAGGAAAAGCGCATGATGGAAGTTATTGATTCATGCAATCCTGATTATGTGATCTTAGCTAAATACATGAGAATTCTCTCACCTGAGTTTGTAAATCACTATCCTTTAGGCAAGATCATTAACATTCACCACTCATTCTTACCAGCATTTATCGGTGCTAAGCCATATTTACAGGCATATAACCGAGGCGTAAAGATCATTGGTGCTACTGCTCACTTTGTAACTAACAATCTTGATGAAGGTCCTATCATTGAGCAGGATGTAATTAAGGTAAATCATCGATATGATCCTGAGACCTTAGCTAAGGCAGGTCATGATGTAGAGCAGATGGTTTTAATGAGAGCCGTAAACAAGGTTCTAGACGACAAAGTTTTTATTCATGGCAATAAGACTGTAGTTTTCTAAGCTAAGAATTTATCTGTTTTTTTTAAATGAAAAAGGACCTTGTAAGGTCCTTTTTCGTTGAGAATTGCTCTTTTTAAGCTTATGGAGCCAGTCTCTTAGGTGTCTGCCATACACCATCTTCTAAATCATAGATAAATCTGTCATGCAGTCTATTCTCACGACCCTGCCAGAATTCTACTTTAGTAAACTTTACTCTGTATCCACCCCAAAATGATGGTAGTGGAATTTCACCGTTCTTGAATTTCTCTTTTAGCTCTAAGAATTTGCCTTCTAAGACCCCACGAGCTGAAATTAAATGAGACTGATGAGAAGTCCAAGCACCAATCTGACTGCCTCTAGGACGAGAGTGGAAATACTTTAGATCCTGTAGCGGTGACTGACGGTGAGCTTCACCTATAAACATTACCTGTCTTTCTAGCATGTACCATGGAAAGAGCATGCAGATCTTTGGATTACCTTTGATTTGTTCAGCTTTTCTTGAGCCTAAGTTAGTGTAAAAGACTAATTCCTCACGGGTATAGTCTTTTAACAGTACCATTCTTGAGTAAGGCTGACCACTTTGATCTACTGTACTTACAACTACACCGTTAGGATCATACATTTTTGAATCAATAGCCTGTTGTAACCACTTTTCAAAGAGATCCATTGGATGAGCAGGCAGATCCTTTTCATCAAGACCGCCTTGCTGATAACTACGTCTTAAATCTGCAACATCAATCATACGTTACGCCTTTTCTTATTTTTTTGCTTAAAAATCAATGTAAGTTTAACTTTATATCCTTAAGTTAAATCAATATTACCTTAAAGAGTTGTAAGTGTTAAGTAAGTTTCATGAACTAAAACAAAGAATATTTATTACAAGTAAAGACTACAAGTCAGAGCGGTAAAAGGACTTGAGAGATGGGGAGAGAAGAGGAGAGAGAAAGATATAAAAAATCCCAAACTGCAAAGCAGTTTAGGATTTCATACAAAAGGAGTTAGATTACTTTACGAAGCTCATTGCTGAACGAGCGATAACCAACTCTTCGTTTGTAGCGATAACGTAAACTTTAACCTTTGAATCAGGAGTAGAGATAAGCTGCTTATCAACACCCATGAATACCTTAGCGTTGTAGTTTGCTTCGTTATCTAGTTTGATGCCGAATGCTTCCTGTAACTCAGCACAAACAAACTTACGAGTGGTAGGACCGTTCTCACCAACACCACCTGAGAATACGATAGCGTCGATGTGACCACCTAGTGGTACATAGTATGAAGCGATGAACTTAGCTAAACGGTATGCATACATCTGTAAAGCTAGCTTGCATCTCTCGTTGCCTTCATTCATACCAGCAACGATAGGACGGAAATCTGATGAAACACCAGATACAGCCATCATACCTGACTTCTTGTTTAATACTTCTTTAACCTCATCAGGTGTCATACCCATTCTTTCGCATAAGAAGAATACAACTGAAGCATCAATGCAACCACTACGTGTACCCATGATCAGACCATCTAATGGAGTTAAACCCATTGAGGTATCTACGCACTTACCGCCTTTAACAGCAGTAACAGAAGCACCGTTACCTAAGTGGCAGGTAATTAAGTTGGTCTCTTCTAGTGGCTTACCTAAAAGCTTAGCTGCTTCTTGTGATAAGAACATGTGAGAAGTACCGTGAGCGCCGTACTTACGTAAATGTAAATCAGTGTAGTATTCCTCAGGAATAGCATAACGGTATGCCTTTGGAGGCATAGTCTGATGGAATGCTGTATCGAATACTGCAACATGAGGGATCTTAGGGAAGTTAGCTCTTGCAGCATCAATACCTAATAAGTGAGCTGGATTGTGAAGAGGTGCAAAAGGAATAACCTTTTTAATGTTTTCTTCAACTTCATCGTTGATTAGAGTTGGTTGTGAGTAGATATCACCACCCTGCACGATTCTGTGACCGCAGGCAACGATAGAATCTAATAAAGATTGATCTTTTTCAAGAACATTCTTTACTAAATACTCTAGAGCTTTCTTATGATCTGCTCCAGCGCCTAACATTGTCTCTGTCTTTTCACCACCATTGAACTTCCATGAAATTCTAGCTTCTGGTAAACCTAAAGCTTCAGCAATACCATTTAAGAAGATATAGCCATCTTCTGGGTTCAAAATGGCAAATTTAACAGATGAGCTACCACAGTTGATAACCAGCGCTGTCTTTGGATAAGTATTCATTTGAGCACCTAGCGTTTAACTTATAAAACAAATAATTCCCGCTGTAGGAGAAAATCTTTAACAGCTGTATATTCTACCATTTTTACTTGATTTCATCTAAGGTAATTTTCAAATCAGAGCGCTTATTACAAGTTAACGCTGTGATTTAGACAATAAGCTAAACATTTGGGGCTTGAATTGTGTTTTATGCATAAGTTTGTAATCAAGTTCATGCTTTTACTTTAGTCTTTCTGTACTTTTGCAATCTGCTTTTAGGTTTATCAGGGATGGTCATTTCAATTAGATGCTGTTCAAGAGCAGGCATCAGATAATTATGCCTAAAGGTAGGTTTATGTGAGAGATGTAATTTCTCCATTAACTCCTTTAGAGATAGTGTGTCATTACCTAAAACATAGATAAGCTTTTCTACGTAAGATAGCTTTTCAAAAGCCTTAAGTTTAGCACTGACTTGATCGGTGACATGATTGGTGACTTGATCGGTGACATGATCGGTGACTTGATCGGTGACTTGATCGGTATTAGTAGAATCTGCAAAAGACACCAGAGTTTCTTTTATAACTTCTAATATGTACTCTACAAAGCAAGCACTATCGGTCATAGCTGTTGCATTAGATAAAGCTTTGTAATATTCAGCCTGTCGTTTCAGTATAAGTTCTTCTACAGGTAGATAGTAAAAGATGTTTTTCCATTTGCCTAATAACAGACTATGCCACATTCTGCCTATTCTGCCGTTACCGTCAGCAAAGGGATGAATATACTCAAATTCGTAATGGAAAATCGCACTCTTAACAAGCGGGTGGAAGTCTGATGATTTGTACCATTCAATTAAGTCTGCGATAAGTTCTGGAACCTTTTGAGCAGGTGGCGCCATATGAATAAGTTTGGTTCCTGCAAATACTCCTACACCTGTAGTTCTAAAATGACCAAAGCCTGTTACTAACTCATTCATCATGAGTTTGTGAGCTTTAAGCACGTCATCTACAGATAAAGGTGAGAAGCTAAGCCTATTATCATAGGCTACAGAGGCATTCTTAACCTCTAGTATCTCTACAGGATGACCAAAGACTCTTTTACCATCTAAAATTGCTGATATTTCTTCAAGACTTAAGTGATTCTGCTCTATAGCAAGTGTTGATCGAAGAGATCTGGCTTTAAACAGTCTCTTTTGCTGTAAAGTCAACCTGTCTTGATGCAAACATGAGAGCGTTGCTGATATTTCACAAATATCAGCTATCAGATTTACGAGGTTGTTTGTAAAGCAAAATGGTGGTGTGTACACAGACATGAATAACTCTTTTTAAGTTTTAGAGTCATTATAAATGAAATGTAAGCATGAAAGGGACTAAATAGCAAAAAGCCATTATCTAGTTTTTGGCTAAATAATGGCTTTGAAAGCTTTACAGAGACTGACTATTACTTCTTGTTGTTAGATACAACCACAGTAGAACGTGGAGGAATAGTCATAGTCTTACCTGCTGTAAGCTCTTTTAAGAATTTCTCTTCAAATTCAGGAGAGGTTCTTGTAGCACCATAGCTGTGAACAGATAGCTTTTCACGAGCTAGCATTTCGTACAGACCTTCAAGACCTTCGCCATGATCATAACGGCGAACGTTTCTGCCTGATAGAGGAATTAACAGATCTTCACCTGAATCCTCAGTATCATCAGAACCACAATCCTCAGGCATATAAGTAGCAGCTAAAAGAGGGAACAGGGCAGAACCTTGCTCTACCTTTACCTGCTGTCTTGATGCATTTACAAGCACAATACTGAATCTGGTGTCATAAAGACGGATAAATCCAAAGTAAGCACCACCTGCGCAGATAAAGATCATTGAGCCTTTTGAGAAGGATGAATTTGAACGGCGCAGTGCTGCTAACTCAGTAATTACGCTTTGAACGTCATTTGAGTTTACGCTTACATGTCTGTCTTTCATGGCCTTAAATGGCAACATGTCACGAGGACCTACATCAAATTTAGCAATTACATCGCCTAATTCATCGCCCTGATATACACATGGAATACCACGCCAAGTGAAAAGACATGCTAAAGCTGCTAAATACAGATATTTGTCACCGCCGATGATGTCATAGAATCTTGGTAACTTGTAGTTATCTAACTGATTTAATAAGCACAGTTTTACCTGCTGTGAAACACCAACAGAGAACTCTTCACAGCTTCTTCTTAAATCATCACCAGTATATGGGGTAGGATCACCGTTTAAGTTGATACCACCAAAGAATGATCTTAATGGGCTTAAGAAACCGGTGTAGTTGATAGTACCGTCAACATTACCTTCATTGCAGATAGCATAACGAGGATCAGAACCAAACTGACCTAACATTAGGCAGTCTAGGTGAGTTTCTCTTGCAGCCTGACAGATTTGAGACAATCTTTCTAGATTGTTTCTAGCATTGCCATTGTCACCAATCTGAGATGCATCATCGATAACCCAGCCATCAATACCGTATGGAGGTCTTGTCCACTTTCTTACAACAGAGTTACTGCCACCAAAGATGCTGTAGCAGGTCTGATAGCTTGAGTAATCAAGCTTTGGATAGTTTGCCTTATCGTCAGATACGTAAGCTTCACCTTCTGAGGTGAAAGTGTAGTACTCACGATATGGAGAATCCTTATGACGCAGAGCACCTTTACCGGTACGCTCCTGTCTGTCAAACCATGGATGAGTATCACCGGTGTGATTGAAGGTACCATGAAGAATGATCTTCATTTCATAGCCTAAAGCTACAGTACGCAATCTCTTTAGAGCACCGTTACCACCAAAGTGTGGATCAACCATGTCATAGTCCTCAGTATCAAACTTATGAACTGAAGGAGCTTTAAAGATTGGAGTCATGTAAATAGTGTCGCAACCTAAACCTCTGATGTAAGGTAACATAGCTGCTACACCATCTAAATCACCACCGCAGTGTGTCTCATCAAGATTTACAAATTCAAAATCTTTAGTCTTGATAGGAGCATCGGTTTCAACCTTGGTACCGTCAACGTTGAAAGTTCCGCTTGATGAGGCGAACTTGTCTGGGAAGATCTGGTACACAATTGAATCAATAGCCCACTGAGGGTGAGTATTGAATAACTCTAAAGCATAGCAATGTTGCATTAGAGGAGGTTCTCTTGACATACCTAAAGAGCTGTACCAAACCACATCAGTTACATTGCCTTCCTTATCAGTAAGAGCAATCTTAAAGTAGTAGGTCAACAGGTTCTGGCTCTTGTCTGCTACAAGAGGAGCCTCAAAACGATGAATACCGAAACATGAACCTGTATAGGTCATAGGATTACGGTGATCCTCGTTCTGTGAAAAGTTAACGATAGAAATCTTCAGACGGCTATGGTTTGCACCTCGTACAAACAGCACGGCATTAACAGCTTTGTCAGATGACATGCCTGGTGAAGTACAGGTATGGAAACACTGAAATGGAAGTGAAGCTCGTTGAGAACTGGTGTTCTGACGCATATTATTTCTTCCTAATTTTAAAGCATCGCAAGAGCGCGACATACTGTTAAATAAATATCTTTTACGCCTTCAATATCAACACGCTCTTTTGGAGAATGTGGATTTAATACTGTAGGTCCAATAGAAATTAGCTGTAATTTCTTATTTGCCTTAGCAAAAGTTGCACATTCTACGCCGGCATGTAAAGCTGTAACCTTAAACTCATTACCAGTAACTGACTTATAGCTTTCATTTAGAACATCAATAAGTCTGTTCTTGCTTGGTGATGACCAAGGTTCATGTCTGTTGGATTCTTCAACCTCAACATTATCTAAAAGATAACACTGAGACTTAACTGTATTTATCATATCACTTAAAGCATCGCTGTTAAGTGAGCGTGCAAGCATACAGATTTTTACACTCTCGTTATCAGAGTTGATAACTCCAAGGTTAATTGAAGTTTCAACAATACCTGAAAACTCTGGTGACATACGTATAATGCCATTTGGCAATGAGCGTATAAAGTGGATTAGATCAAGGGTTTGAGCATAACCTAAAGCATCCTTTTTATCAGACTCTGTGATCTCAAGAGTCATCATAGGATCGGTTGTAGCATAGATCTCTTTTTGTACTTTAAAGAGCTCATTTAACTTTGTCTTAGCAGTCTCAATTTCTTTTTCAGGCACGCAGATGGTGCACTGTGCTTTAGAAGGGATCGCATTACGCACTGCACCGCCTGAGATGTTATTGATAAAGAAATCAACATCATCAGACATATCGTCAAGTAAAGAAGCTAATAGCTTAATTGCATTGGCGTGACCTAAATGAATATCAGCACCTGAATGACCGCCTGCTAAATGAGACAGGGTAATTTCAATAGCTTTAGTGTCTTCAGTTTCAACTTTATTGAAATTGAATTTGATGTTTACATCATATGAACCTGCGCAATTTACAAAGAGGTAACCATTATCCTCAGAATCTAGGTTAATGAGGTAATCGCCCTGTAAATATTCTGGTGATAAACCAGTAGCACCTTTCATAGTAGTTTCTTCTTCTACAGTGAATACTGCTCTTAAAGGACCATGAGATAAGGTTTTATCATCAGCTAAAGCCATCACTAGTGCAATGGCAATACCATTATCAGCACCTAATGTGGTGTGTTCAGCTTTAACAAATGGTTCGTCAACGTAAGCTTTAATACCTTCATTTAAAAAGTCATGGGTAAATCCGTCTTCAACTACAGGAACCATATCCATATGACCTTGCAGAATTACTAAAGGTGCATCCTTTTTGTCTTCTGTAGCATCAATATCAATGATTACGTTGCCAACTTCGTCTTTATGGCATTTAAAGCCGTGTTCTTTAGCAAATTTTAAGATAAATTCAGCAATTTTTTCTTCATGAGAAGAAGGACGAGGAATTTTTGTAATTTCGTTGAAATAAGACCAGACAGCCTTAGGTTCAAGACAAGTTACCGCTTTGCTCACTTTTAAACCTTAATTTTGATTATTTGACATTATTAAATTCTTTTGCTATTTAAGCTGATATTATAACCGCTTTTTACCTAATTTTATTGTCAAAATTACATATAAGCGTATCTTTTTGACCAGATTAAAATCTTTTCCTAAAATATCTTACTGAATTTCAATGTAAATTTTATTTACCAAGAAGGTTAGCGTGAGTTTATATCAGAAAATGCAGGAGCTTTTAGATAATAATAAAAAGCTCGGACAGCTACGTACTGTAAAACCAAAATCTCAGTGTGGCACCAAAATCATTGTCGATTCTCATGAATATGTAAATTTATCATCAAATGACTATTTAGGATTAGCATCAGATCTTAATCTGGCCTTTGATTTCCTATCAGATGTTTTACAAAAAGATAATAACGATAAATTAAACGCTGACATCCGTATGTCCTCATCAGGCTCTCCTCTTTTAACAGGAGCCCACTCATCCTATGGGGATGCAGAGATCTCTATGGAAGAACTTTTCAATAAAAAAGCTCTGTTCTTTAATTCAGGATTTTCTGCAAACAGCGGTGTTATCTCAGCTTTGGCTACTGAAAACAATTTAATCATAGCTGATAAGCTAGCCCATGCATCAATCATTGATGGCATGATGACAGCTAAAGGCAAATGTCTTCGTTATGCTCATAATGACTATGAGCATTTAGAGAGGTTACTAAACACTCATGCTGACAAATATGATTCTGTAATTGTAGTTACAGAAGCTGTTTTCAGTATGGATGGAGACTTATGTGATTTAAAGAAATTAGTAGAATTAAAACATAAGTTTAAAAATGTCTATTTATATGTAGATGAGGCTCATTCTTTCTGCCTTTATGCTGACAATGGCGCCGGTTTATGTCATTTAAATCAGGTAACTGATGAGATTGATTTTATATTAACCACCTTTGGTAAAGGTTTAGGTTCACAGGGCGCTTGTATCTTGTGCAATGAGACTGCTCGTGATTATTTAATCAATACCTCACGTTCTCTTATCTTTTCAACAGCTCTATCTCCATTAGCTTTTGCTCATGCAAACTTTATGGTTAAATACATGCAAAAGCGAAATGATTTAAGAGAACGTCTGCACTCAATTAGCTCATATATTCATGACACTTTAAAAGAAAGTGGTTATGAGAATGTATCTCAATCTCAGATCATCCCTGTTTTAACTTATGAAAATGAAAAAGCTGTAAAAGCCTGTGAATTCTTTAAAGATCACGGCTTTTATGCAATGCCAATTCGTCATCCTACAGTACCAAAGGGTAAAGCAAGATTACGTCTGTCACTTACAGCTTCATTGAGTGATAGCCAAGTTGAGCAATTAAAAGATACAATTAAAGCCTTTTCAAAGATAGAACTATAAGTGGATAGTCATGAAACAGTGTTTTTTAAAGAAAACTGATAAAAAGCGCCTTGACCTAGTATTTTTAGGATACGGTCAGGATGCAAAGCCTTTTCAATATTTAAAAGATATAACTTCAAACTCTGTAGCTTTGGTCTATGACTATACAGACAGAGCTTTTGATCCAAGCTTATACGATGAATTTGAAGAGATTAAGCTTATAACCTGGTCAATGGGTGTGATGGCAGCTCCTAAGGTTTTAAATCAATATGGTTTATTAAAGAAAGTAAGTTTTAGTACTGCAATTAACGGTACTCTAGAAGGTATTGATAATAAGCTAGGCATTCCTTTATCTATGTGGCAGGCTACCATTGATGCTTTAGATGAGACTAATGCTGTAAAATTCTATAGACGCATGTGTACTAACCTAAAGACATTTAATGAGTATATGGAAACAAGACCTGAGCGTTCTGTTGAATCTTTAAAAGCAGAACTTGAAGCTCTAATTCCATTTTCAAAAGAGCCTTTAGTTGAAGATTTTGCTTATACCATTACACACATCGGTATGAAAGACAGGATCTTTTCTCCCGCAAACGTATTAGCCTCATGTAAATTACATCAAATAGATGTAACGAAAAACGAGAATGGTCACTACAGTAAAGATGACTTTGAAGATGCTTTTGGTTTTCTTCCATTCTAGTTCCAGACAGACTACAGTAAAACAGCGACAGTAACTAATGCAAATTTCAAAAGACAGTATTCAAAAAAGCTTTTCTAAGGCAAGCAAAACCTATGAGAGCAGTGCCATCGTGCAAAATACTATGGCTTATGAGTTAATAGAATTTTTGCCACAAAAGAGCTTTGACACTGTTTTAGAAATAGGTTGTGGTACAGGTCTGCTGTCTTCACTTATCTTAAGTGACTTAAAGTTATCCTCATTAACTCTTAATGATCTTTCTTTAGATATGCTCAATTTGTGCAAAGAGAAATTTAAAGATACCGAGCTTTTTAAAGAGAATAAATTAAGTTTCCTACAAGCTGATGCTGATAACTTAGAACTTCATGACAACTATTCGCTTATCATTTCAAATGCCTGTTTTCAGTGGTTAAAAAAGCTTGAATGCGATCTTTTAAACTACTTAGAGCATTTACAAAAAGATGGTATTTTAGCTTTTACTATCTTTTCTAAAGATAACTTCTATGAGTTAAGAGAATGCTCAGGAGTTGGTCTTGAGTATATAGATAAAGCTACTTTAAAGAAGATTTTAAAAAAGACTCACTGTGCTTTTGACATCGAGAAAATTGAGCTTGAAAGTTACTTTGATGATGTAAAGACCATGTTGCGCTCATTTAAGAATACCGGTGTAAGTGGTCTTACACACAGCATCTGGACCAAATCAAGATTAAATGATTTTATAAAATCTTATGAGGATAAGTATTCTACAGATAATGGTGTAAAACTCACCTGGAGTTATTACTTGGTAGTGGTAAAAAAATAGCTGTTAAAAAGTAGCTGTTAAGAAGTAAGTAAGCTTAAAAGCTCTAATCAGAGTTTTTTCTTCTTTTTAGAGCTTACTAATCCTGTTTTTTAACTATGCAACAGGTCCTTTCTTTAGTCTCATCCTAGCCTTTTGACAACAGCCAAAACTACTTTTCTAAGATAACTATCCTAAAAATAGCGCTGCAGATGCATTTAATAGCGTAATAATGATGACAGAGGTGATTACTGACATCATATTAAGGTTTGCTGAATCCTCAGCAAACTGAGGTAAGCACCTAATTGCTGTAATAGGCGCTAATGAGGTAATAGGAGCAAAGACAATTGCTACTAAAACAAAACGCACCATAGGTGAGAATGGAGTTAATACCCAAATTAGAATAGCAATAACTAAAGCAGAACCATAGCGTAAGAACAGCATCTTTAAGATACGTTTTACACTTGCAAAATTGATATTAAAGTTAAGAGCTACACCAATTACAAACATACATAAGAAGGTATTTGAACTACCAATTAGTTTTACTGGCTCTAAGATTTCTTTTGGCATAACTACACCTGTTGCAGACAGTGCAATTGACAAGATGCAGCAGTATGAGGTGATGGATTTTGCAAGCTCAATTAAGATCTTTTTAAGATCAATCTTTTCACCTGAGTCAAAGCCCTTTCTGTTTAAATATAAAGCCATGCAATAAACTCCACCAAAACAGAAGAAAGCGTTGATTACATCAAACAGACAGAGCGCGATAAAACCTTCAGGGGAGAGAATTGACTGCATGAATGGCAGTACGAAATTACCAATATTAAATCCACCTAAATTTAACATGGTATAGACGCATCTATCAGGTTGTTTTCTGTAGAGTACATATCCAATTAAAGGCAAGATCATGCTTACAGTAAAAGCTAATGGCAAGATAAAGAACATGCTTGCCTTAAGATCGATCTCACCTGATGAACCACCTAAAATCGCACAAGGCAGAGTGACGTACATGACCACATATGAAAGATCACGTGCTGTTTTAATGGAAACAAGCTTAAAGCGCTTGAAAAAGTATCCAAAAAGAAAAATTAAGATAACTGTGTATGCGTTAATTAAAGAATCTGACATTTTCTTTACTGTGTTCAACTAAATCAATGCGCATATTCTAATCAAATTTTTTAAAGATTTCTAAAAATTGTTATTTCTGTGCAAACGTTTACTTGATGGGGTAAAAATTGTTTAAAAAAAGAGCATTAAATCAGCTAGGCAAAGATGAAAACAACACAAAAAAGCTACGTTCTAATATCAAAACGTAGCTTTCATTTAACTTTGATTACAGGTTTGACCTAGATTATCTGTAATTACTTAGCAATAGTCTTGCTGTTTAAAACATACAGATCTGCATCAATATCATCAACTATCTCTTCACAGGTGTTACCAATCAGTGCTGCCATAAAGCCTGAACGACCTGCAGAACCTATGAATACAGATTTAGCATTTAGCTTTCTGCAGATCTGTGGAATTACATCATCAGGCATACCTTCCTGAATATGACAGAATTCCTGTGGAATGTTGTGTTTATGAGCAAACTCTAAGAGTTTGTTCTTATGCTCTTCAACCACACTCTGCTCATATAATGATGGTGAGTAGTGAGGAACTTCTAACATTACACTAGGTAAATATACGGGAGCTGAGTTTACTAAGTGGATCTGACCCTTGGTGAGTTTTGCTATGATCTGTGCTTCACGAAGCATTGCTACATTTGAAATTACGTGATCTTTTAAAGTGAAATCAACGCAAACTACAATGTTGCCACCTTCAGTCCATTCATGATCTTTTGCGATAATTACTGGGATCTGTGAATTTCTTAGAATATACCAGTCAATAGGGGTAAAGATGATTGAATCTAGTACACCATGGTGGTTAGCAGCCTTAATGATAAGGTCATATTTACCGTTGTTGATTTCATCAATAACAGCTTCGCCTACATCTTTGTTCTCAACAACCTTTGGAAGAATAGTTGTCTCAGAGTTAGCCTTGGTCCTGTACTCTTCAATGATCTTCTCTAAATGATCAATATAGGTCTGTTCAATATCTTCATGAACAGGTTTTTCCTTTACCTTGTTAAGAATGATCAAATCATATGAATAATCATAGACAACTCTTAAAAAGGTGATTGTAGCCTTTGGGTTGAACTGGGTGATATCTAAAGCACGTTTAAGTGCAACCTGAACATCTTTCTTAGGTTCGGCGACGACTAAAATATTATTGTACTTTTTCATAAATTATCTCCTAGTCCATTGATATTTCTATATTAACTATAAGATATTACGTGTAAAAGATCATAAGTATTTACATATAAATGTGCGACAACAAACAAAATTTTACTTAAATTTTAATTGTTTATACGTCTGCACTCTTTATCTGCACCCATGTCTACATTCTCAAAGTAGATGGTCTGATACCTAAAACTAGGCATACAGCTGTAAAGACAATACCGCCTGCTACTACTAATAAAGCTAGGTAGAAAGTAGCTTCAAGTGTAGACATTGCAATCCAACTTTCAAACTCAGGTCTAATCATAAAGATCACTAAAGCCATGATGAAGCCTGCAAATAGCACCTTTAAGATAAATAAAAGAGTCTGTCTTGAGATGGTATAGATGTTTCTCTTTTTCAAGAAATAGATTAAAAGAGAGATGTTTACGTAGGCAGCTAGTGCTGTAGATAAAGCTAAACCTACATAACCTAAAGGCCAGATTAGGATTAAGTTAAAAATAATGTTAGAGCAGATAGCGGTAATTGAGCAGCGCACAGGTGTTTTAGTATCCTGAATTGCGGCAAAGCCCTGCACAATTACTCTTACTAACATAATGGCACAAAGACCAGATACTGATGCTAATAAAGATGCTGATGAGAGTAATACATGCTCTGCTGTAAAAGCGCCTCTCATAAAGATCACTCTTAAGATAGGTTCTCTTAGTGCGATAATGCCACACATAGAGGCTATACCTAAGAGCAGTACCAAACGCACACCCCAATCAAGAGTCTTTACGTATTTTGCATGATCATGTTTGATATCAATCTTTGATAAGGCAGGTAAAATCACAGTAGAAATTGCCACAGCAAAGATACCGATTGGAAACTCTAGTAATCTGTCTGAGTAATAAAGATAAGAGATAGCGCCAGTAGCTAAGAATGAAGCTAGAGCTGTATTTACAATTAGGTTAATCTGGCTTGCTGAAATTCCCACAATCGCAGGTAACATCAGTTTTCTAATTTTTGTAACACCTTCATGATGCCAGCCCCACTTGGGAATAATAAAGATCTTAAGTTTTAGTACAAAGGGGATCTGCAGAGCTAACTGTAAAACACCACCTACAACCATTGCTACAGCCAGCACCACATTAGGATCTGAAAAATGAGGTGCCACAAAATAAGCAAAGGTAATCAGCACAATGTTTAACACACATGGTGTAATTGCAGGAATTAAGAATTTTCCGTAGACATTTAAAACAGCACTGGTAAGGGCTGTTAAGGTGATGAAAAACAGGTATGGGAAAGTAATTTTAAGAAGGAAACTTGCTTGTGTAAATTTAATTGCTTCATCCGTTCCATGTAAGTAAGACTCAAACCAGCCCCAACCGAATATAGCTGTAAACACAGGGGAGAGGATCATACCTACTAAGGACACCATAAGCACGATAAAGCCTAAGGTACCAGCTGTTCTGTTTAAAAGATCTTTTAAAGCTTCTTTATCTTGAGTTTCTTTAGTTTTACTCATTACAGGAACGAAGGCTTGCGAGAAAGCACCTTCTGCGAACAATCTTCTAAAGAAGTTTGGAATTCTATTTGCAAAGAAATAAACGTCAGCTGAAAGAGATGCACCTAATAAAGAAGCGATGGCGATATCTCTTAGCATTCCTAAGATACGAGAAAGAAAGGTAGCAAAGGCTGTAATCGCACCAGACTTTAGTAGTCCTGATTTTTTCTTGCTTTCCACTTTTTAGATCCTTAATAGATTTTGTAAGAGCTAAGCTTTTAAGAAGCTACTTAAAGCTTATGAAAACGAAAACTGTTGAATCATTGTTGATAAATTCCGGTCACATCATATCAGAAATGAAAAATGATGATGAAGATAAATGAGAAAAGATACAAGGAAGATGTAAAGGAAATCATTAAGCAAGAGTAAAGGTAAGCTGCAATTAAAGAATAGAGAAAAGATACCTTAAGACAAGTCAAAGCAACAAAAATACTTCCTCTTTAATCCAAAGTGACAAAATTTTCATAAAAAAGGGCAAATATGAAAATTTCATAAATGAAAGTAAAAGTATATATTATTGTACTTTGATCTTTATAACCACAGGTTGTGGAAAACATTGTGGAAATAGGTTGAAAGTGTGGAAAACTTCGATTTGAATGGGGATTAGAACTTGTGGAAAAGAAAATTAAAAAAGGCTTGCAAATTATAAAGTATTTAATATTCAATAAGTTAAATAAAATACCTGAATTTGTGCAATATAAATTTAACCTCTGTGAGAAATTTCTCTGAAAAGTGCATAAAACAAGGATGTGGATAAAACAGAAAATTAGTTAAACATAAAGTTTATTAGTAAAAATATCTTTAAATACAAAATGATAACTGTAAAATGTGGATAATGCATTATCTTTAAAGAATATAATTACAGTTTTGTAAATTATAAGAGGCTGTGAATTAGTTAATAACAGTTGTGGAAAACTTTGGGGATAAAAATTTTTTACTATCTTAAAATTGTGAAATGTTAGCTTACTGTCAATAGTTTTTACAAAAATAATAGATTTAATAATCAATAAGTTAAATTATTTATTCACAAGTAAAACAAGTAATATTTCTTAATAACAATTAACAGGTAGTTTTCCACAATTAGTGGAAAAGTAATTGCCAATTTTGGTTGACTTTTTTACATCCCTTGTAAAAATGCGAGGTTGAGAAGCGTTAAGAAAAGTCTGTTCTAGTTGTTTTTAACCGATCATAAAAATAGATGTGTTGACACAGACAAGCTTATTAAAGGTTAATATCTATTTAAGCTAAAATGCGCAAATGAAAATTATTTAATAAAAACGCTCTTAAAACAATAAGATAAATTGTAAATGCAATGTGCTCTTTTTGTAAATCTCCTGTTAACTAAATTTTTGCAGATTTATGACCTCATAGTTCTTTTTATTTTTTCTAAATGTGAATATTATCTTTTTCCACTTTTAGATGTGGATACTTGTGGAAAACTCTGTGGAATGTCGTGGAAACTGTGGAAAAATCACATCGAAGTATCTGTGGAAAAGTTTGTGACTTTGTTGATAACCTATTTTAATATTGTCTTTATTGATTGTTTAAATGGCTTATAAATCGCATTTGATTGAGTATTTAGTTATTTTGATTTTCGTACATTTGTTATTTTCAAAACTCTTTTCTTTTACTTTTTGTTGATAGTGTTGTGGCGTATTTTCATGAGGATAATTCTAAGTATTTTCTAATAGATGATTATTTTGCAGTTTTGATTTATTCTTTATGTCTGTTTACATCTTTTTGGTTTCATAGGAGAACTTATTTTGACTGTACAATCTAATATGACTGTAAAAAAGAAGCTGACCGAAAAAGAAAAAATGCTAGCTCAAAAACTCTATGATGCTAACTATGATGATATTTTGCTAAAAGAGCGAGCTCTTGCAAAGGATTTGTGCTTTGAGTTCAATCAAACAAGACCTTCTGATGTAGACTCTCAAAAGAGAATTTTAGGTAAGCTGCTAGGTAAGTCCAATGGAGATTTTTGTATCGTTGCTCCTTTTTGGTGTGATTATGGATATAACATCGAAGTTGGCAAAAACTTCTTTGCTAATCACAATACAGTTATCTTAGATGGTGGAAAAGTAAGGTTTGGTGATAATGTATTTATCGCTCCAAACTGTGGTTTTTATACAGCAGGACATCCTATAGATTATGAGCGTAGAAATCGTGGTCTTGAATATGCTTATTCAATTAAAGTAGGCGATAATGTCTGGATCGGTGGTGGAGTTCAGGTTATGCCAGGTGTTACTATTGGTAGCAATGTGGTTATTGGATCCGGAAGCGTTGTTGTAAAAGATATTCCTGACAATTCAGTTGCTGTAGGCAATCCTTGTAAAGTGATTCGAGAAATCACAGATTCTGATAAGCTTACTAATTGGGATAGAAATGTAGTAGCATCTAGCTAATCGAACATCCCACAAGGTGAATAAAAATGGCAATTTTATAAAAGGTGAAAAATGCAGTTAGTTTCTTATGATCCTAAATATAAACAAGATTTCATCCAAATGAATAAAACTTGGATTTCTTCAATGTTTGTTATAGAGGATGAGGATCTTAGAGAACTTGAAAACATTGAGCCTTATATTAAACAAGGCGGTCAGATTTTCTTTGCCTTAGATGACAGTGGAAAAGTCATGGCCTGTTGCATGATCGCTCCTCGAGATGATGGTGATTGGGAAATTATGAAGTTTGCAGCTCGTGGTATGTATACAGGAACTGGTGCTGGCAGTGCCTGTCTTGAAGCATGCATAAATTACGGCAAAGAAAAGAAATTGCCAAAGATCATTATCGTTTCCAACAGAAAGTGTACTAAAGCTATTCATTTGTACAGAAAGTTTGGTTTTATAGAAATTCCTGTGGATAAAAAGAAATTTCCTTTTGAGCGCGCTGATATTGCTTTTGAAATGAAGTTTTAGCTCTTAAGTCTTAATCTATACCTTTTGTTTTGCTCTTTTTGTGCTCATTGAGCTAGTCTAATGAAAGTTTGGCTATTCTCTTGTACAATGACCTAAGTTATTTAGCTTGTACAAAGGTACTTGTCAAAAAGGATTGGCTCATGCTTTCTCAAAACCTTAGTGAAACATTATTTAAACCTAAGTTTGATTACCCTGAAACCTCAATGATTTCAAATTCAGGGGTAGAGTTGCCAGTCCTTTCAAGACATGATCCTCTTTTAGGATTTCACAAGAACTTTTACCGTCCTATCTTTAAGTTCTCTTGGGTTTTATCAGGAGGAAATGCCTTAGATATTGATGAAGCTATTGCCAACATCAGTGTTTCTAAAAATCAGAGAAATCGTGAAAAGTGCTTTGATACTGTAAAAGACTATGGTTCTGGTAATTGGATCTATGAATTCAATTCAATAGCACAAAGACGTGTAACTGCAGCTCATGCCTGTGAAGAAAAGCAGGATTTTGAAGGGGCAGGGCACAACTACAGGATGGCAGCACGCTATTATGCCATTGCCTCTTATCCAAATTTAAAATCTGACGTACTGGCCTTAGAATCTGATACATTGTGCAGACAGACTTATAAGAAAGTCTTTGCTGTAAGCTCTTCTGTGGGCGTTTTAATTGAAGACACTTTCACAGTCAGTGGAAAAAAGGTAACAGGTTATCTTCATTTACCTGATACTAAGCAAGTTTACCCATGTGTAATTTGTGCTTGTACCTATGAGCAGAGTTTTTCCTCATTCTATAGAGTTTTTGAAAATCACTTTAAGAATGCAGGTATTGCCATGTATGTTGTGGAAATGCCTGGTATCGGTGCCTGTGAAAAATTAAATTTAAATGATCATTTCTCAGCTGTAATAGAAGGCGCAATTGAGCATTTACAGACAGTAAAATCTGTTGATTCAACTAATATTGGTTTGTTCGGTTCAGGTATTGCAGGTACTGCTTGTATTCGAGCTGCTATCTTGCATCAGCAAAGTGTGAAAGCTTTAGGATTACCTGCACCATACGTTCACTCTTTTTACACCGATCCTAAGATCTTAAACTCACTGCCGTTGTGTTTAAGATCATCATTCTGTAATCGCTTAGAGCTTGATGCAGCCAACTGGGATCTGGTAATTCCTCGTTTTAAAGCTTTCTCTTTAAAAACACAGGGCTTGTTATCAGCATCTGGAAGATGCGCAGTCCCCACACTCATCTGTGCAACCGAAAGATCAGTAGTTACAAAAGATGACATCAGAATGCTTGAGAATAACTTCAAAGATGTATCCACTCTGTGGATGAAGAATGAAGGTTATGCAATGTTCATCAAGACTATGACTAAGAGCATCTGTTCATTTTTTGCAGAGAAATTTAATTCATAAGTTTACTTAACCACAATGGTTTAACGATAATGTTCTAATCTCGATGTTTTAACTGCGATGTTTTAAATGTGATGTTTTAAATGTAGAAGTTAAATCAGGTTAAAAACTTAATTACCAACATGCAAAGCATGTAAAAGCATGTATAAGTATCATGAAATCATTAAAAAATCAGACAATCGTAATCAAACTAGGAACTAGTACTTTAACTCACGGCTCTAAAAAGTTAGATAGAGCCCATATGCTTGAGATTGTAAGAGTTGTTCACAAGCTAGTAGAACAGCATGCTAAGGTGATCTTAGTATCATCTGGTGCTATGGCAGCAGGTAGAGAACTTTTAGGCTATCCTGACTTACCTAAAGATGTTCGCTATAAGCAGATGTTAGCTTCTATAGGTCAGGTAAAGTTAATTGAAGAGTGGGCTCAACTCTTTTCAATTTACTCATTAAATGTAGGTCAGATTTTAATTACCAGAGCCGATCTTGAGAGTCGTGAGCGTTATTTAAACGCAAGAGATACTCTTTTTGCACAGCTAGAGCTTGGCATTATCCCAATTATCAACGAAAACGATGCTGTAAGTATTTCTGAAATTAAAGTAGGCGATAACGACAACTTAGCAGCATTATCTGCTGTATTAGTTGAAGCTGACAAAGTGATCCTGCTTACCGATCAGGATGGTTTATATACTGCTGATCCTCGTAAGAACAAAGACGCTAAGCTCATAAGAAATGTTGACACCATTGATGAGCATATTATTGAAATTGCAGGTGGCAGTGGTACTACCTTAGGTACAGGTGGTATGGCCACCAAGATTAAGGCAGCTCAAGTTGCAACACAGGCTGGAGTTGAGATGATCATCGCTTCAGGTGAGGATCCTTCAATTATCCTTGAGTTAGTCCATGGTCAGGGTAATGCTACTTTCTTTAAGCCATCTAAAAAGCCTGTATTGGCTAGAAAGTCATGGATTAGCTCAGCTACCCGTGCACTAGGCTCAATTACCATTGATGATGGTGCAGTAAATGCTCTTTTAAACAAAGGTTCTAGTCTGTTACCTAAAGGCATTGTTAATGTCGAAGAAGAGTTTTTACGTGGTGCTACCGTCTATGTAAAAGATCAAAAGGGTAATGTGATTGCAAGAGGTATTACCAGATACTCTTCAGATGAACTTAACTTAATTAAAAAGAAGAGTTCAGCTTCTATTGAAAAGATCTTAGGCTTTACTCATGGTGATGAAGCTATCCACCGTGACGATTTAGTGGTAATCGATAAATAGTAAAAGCAGTTGTGACTGTAGCTTACAAAACATAGCCTGGATAAGCACAGGTAATTTCAGGCTATCAATCAGACGATTTGTTAGGAAAACATCATGTTAGATATTAAAGAAATTGCTAAAAAAGCAAGAAATGCTGGTTACGATTATTCAATCTTGGATACTAAAAGTAAGAATGATGCTTTGTTTGCGATTGCAGATGAGCTTGAGAATAACCGAGAAGCAATCTTTTCTGTAAATGCAACAGATGTTGAAAACGCCAGAAAGAACGGTCTTAATGAAGCTTTAGTTGACAGATTAACCATCACTGACAGCAGATTCCGTGAAATGGTCGAGGGTGTTAGAAAAGTAGCTACACTCGATGATCCAGTAGGCAGAATTTATGATGGTAGAACCTTGCCAAATGGTCTTACCTTAGTAAAGAAATCAGTACCATTCGGTGTTGTAGGTGTGATTTATGAATCTCGTCCTAATGTAACTGTAGATATTGCAGCTTTATGTTTAAAGTCAGGAAACGCATGCTTTCTAAGAGGTGGTTCTGAAGCTTTTAACACTAACTGTATGCTTCACTCTCTGATTGTAAAAGCATTAAAAGAGAAAGGTCTAAATCCTGATGGAGTAAGTTTCTTAGAAAGCACCGACAGAGAGATGGTAAAGCAGATGTTAGCTTTAAATGAGTACATTGATGTGCTCATTCCTCGTGGTGGTGAAAAGCTACAGAGAATGTGCCAGCGTGAATCATCTATTCCTGTTATCATCGGTGGTTTTGGTATTTCTCATATCTTTGTGGATAAAACAGCTGATCTTGAGAAGAGTGTTGATATTGTTATCAATGCAAAGACTCAAAAGCCATCAGCATGTAACAGCTTAGATACCTTACTTTTACACAAAGATATTGCAAATGACTTTATAAAACTTCTGTTACCAAAGCTTGCTCAAAAGAAAGTAGCTATCGTTGCTCATGGTGATGTTGTATCTATGTGCAAGGATTACGATAACCTAGAAACAGGTTCTGAGAGTGACTTTGATACAGAATTCTTATCTTTAAAGATGAACATCTCTATTGTAGATGATGTATACGAAGCTATAGCTCATTTAAGACGTCATAAGGCATCACATTCAGATGCAATCTTAACTGACAGTAGAGAAAACTCTAAGCTATTTACTCAGGCTGCTGGATCTGCTTGTGTATATGTAAATGCTTCTACAAGATTCTCTGATGGAGGTCAGTTCGGTCTTGGAGCAGAAGTTGCAATCTCAACACAAAAACTTCATGCAAGAGGACCTATGGCTCTTGAAGCTTTAACTACCTATCAGTACGTTTGTGAAGGCGATTACCTCTGTCGTTCATAACTTTCTAATTAAGTATTAGGGAAAGCTCTCTTTTTTAAATGTGGTGATTTCAATCACCACATTTAAACTACTATTCTTATATTTCTGCTAACATGTTGATAAGAGACACTGCGTAAAGAGGGATATTTGTAATTCTATCCTGTTCCTTAAACTTCAATGTAGAAAATCTAATAACTTTCTTTGGCTCAAATTTAGAAATGTAGGCCTTGAGTGATGGCGAGTTTACGTTTGAAGATGCTTTAACCTCAATTGGAACGACATTATCATCTTGTTGAATAAGAAAATCTATTTCTAATGTAGAAGTATCAGAACTATAGTAGTAAGGAACGTATTGAGTTTGACTTAACATTTCTTGTAGGATGAATTGTTCAGTTAGAGCTCCTTTAAATTCTGAAAAAATGTCATTTTTTTCAATAATTACTTTTGCATTCAGATCACTTAAGGCTCCCAAAAGACCTACATCAAGCGTAAATATTTTAAAAGCAGAAAAATCCATGTAAGCCTTTAAAGGAATATGTGGAGCTGATACTTTATGTACTTTATAGATCAATCCAGCATCTTGAAGCCATTGAATTGCAACTTCAAAATCAGCACTTCTAGCTCCTTTTTTCATTTTTCCAAAAAAGAACTTTTTGTTTTCTTTGGCAAGTTGCATTGGTATGGCATTCCATACCATTTTTACTCTAGGAATATCTCTTATAGGAATGTGCTTTCCAAAGTCTCCTGTATACTGATTGATAATTGAATTTTGAATTTTTCTTATTTCTGAATAGTTTTTGTGTTTTACATAAAAATTAACAACTTCAGGCATACCACCTATATAAAGATAATTCTTCAAAAGAAAAATTAATTCATCAGAAAAAGAGTCAAATGTTTTGGCATCTCCTGCAATTATTCTGTCAGCAAGCATCCCCTTGTCGATTGCGTATAAGAATTCTAAAAAATTCATAGGATAAAGCTGAATAGTATCCACTTTACCAACAGGAAATGAAACTCCTTCATGAATCGCAACTCCCAATAGAGAACCAGCTGCAATAATATGGTACTGATTTGCATTTTCGTTGAAGTATTTTAATGACTCAAGAACACGAAGATTATTTTGTATTTCATCAAATATTATTAACGTGTCTTCAGGAGTTATTTCAAAACCCGCTTCGATGTTTAAAGAGGTAATAATTTGGTCTAAATCAATTCCATTATCAAAGATTTGACTTACTCTTGGATTGTTATAAAAAGAGAAGTATGCAACTTTTTTATAGAATTGTTTTCCAAATTCTTTCATTGCCCAAGTTTTACCTACCTGTCTAGCTCCATAAATAATCAATGGCTTCCTTCTAGGAGAATTTTTCCACTGCTCTAGCTTATCAATTAGGAATCTTTTCACTTTGTCTCCTTCGATGCTTTGTACAATAAAAGCCTTTGATTATCTTTATTCTTTAGGAATATGACAGTCTTAAGGTAGTAGATAAGCCAACAATAACACTTTTTTATAGTAAATAGAAGTTAATATCTGCATTTTTTAAGACGTTATTTAGAATCAAATCAGCATTTTTTAAGACTTTATTTAGAGCTAAATCAGCATTTTTAAGACGTAATTTAGTGTCAAATCAACATTTTTTAAGACTTTATTTAGAGCTAAATCAGCATTTTTAAGACGTAATTTAGTGTCAAATCAACACCTTTTAAGACATTATTTAGAACTAAATCAGCATTTTTTAAGACGTACTTTAGTGTCAAATCAACATTTTTTAAGACATTATTTAGTGCAAAATTAACATTTTTTCAGAGAAATAAATCAACGTACTGCGCTTTTATGTGACCAATATGATTGGTAAAACACTCTTAAGTGTTTCCTTGTTTCCTATAAAAGTAATGCGGATTTTTTAAGTGTATTGTTAGGAACCTATTACAGAGTAAAACAAATCTTCACTGTTTTTATTAAAGAAATCTATAATGCAGTATATGTTATGTTAAAAAAAGATCTGCAACTTTAAAGCTACAGATCTTCTTGTCTAATCTTGTCTTTTACTATAAGGCTATTTTTTACTTTGTAAGCTTTTCTTGTACAACCTTAAAGTTATCACCATCTTTTACAAATGACAGTCTGTTAGTAAATCCTTCAGGTAAGTCCTCTTCATGATGAGAAACAAACAGAATGCTGGTGTTACCGTTTTGCATTACATAGCTAATAAATGACTTTACTAAAGCTCTTGCGTAACCATCTAGACCCTGTAAAGGCTCATCAAGAATTAGTAGTGGAGGATTCTTAACTAGAGCTCTTACAATCAATAACAGTCTTTGCTGACCGAATGATAATGACTTGAATGAGTCATGCTCTCGGTCCTGAAGACCAGCCAGACGCAACCACTTTCTTGCAATTGCAACTTCTTCATCTGAAGGCTGCTTGTAAAGACCAATTGAGTCATAGAAGCCTGATAGAACTACGTGTAGAGCAGGACCATTTACTCTGTAATCAAGATGTAGAGCACCAGATACTACGCCATAGTACTTTTTAATATCCCAAATAGACTCACCGGTACCACGACGATAGCCAAATACGGTAACGTCATTTGCATATACCAAAGGATTGTCACCAGTGATCATAGATAGAAGGGTAGACTTACCGGCACCGTTAGGTCCCATGATATGCCACTGTTCACCTTTCTTAACTTCAAAATCTAAATGATCTAAAACAACTCGCTGATACTCAACTGTAACTTTCTTTAAAGAAACAATGGTGTCGCCTTTAATAGGAGGCAGTGCAAACTTAACTGGAGGCTTTGGCAGAGTTACATCAGGAATTGATGCATAACCTAAAAGTGACTTTGCATCATCGTCAGCTTCAATTTCTTCACGTGAAGCTAGCTTTGAAATAGCACAGTTCTGAATGATACCCATTGAGGTTAAAGACTCAGGGATTTCTGTAGGTCTGTTAACAATCAATACTGTAGGAGTCTGATACTTAGTGTGGATCTCGTTAATCAGTTTTAACAACTCAGCACGAGTTTCTACATCAAGTGCATCAAAAGGGGTATCAAAAATAATGAGGTTTGGTTTTGAAGCTAGAGCATGAGCTAAAAGTACCTTTCTGCCTTCACCGCCTGATAACTGTCTAATAGGCTTTTCCATCAGTTTCTCAAGATTTAAACCTTTGATTAAATCAGGAAGCAACTCTGGATCATCATCTTTTAAGATTAAGGCAGGAGTGATACCAATTTCTTCTTCTGGAGTGGTGCAGTCAGAATTTCTCATCTCATAATCAGCTTCGAATAATTCCATTTGTTTTTCAAATGAAACTAATACAGGATGATAGTTAGTAGGTGCTACACCTGACTTTAAAGGTACCTCTCCATTTAAGGCTTTAGCAATAGAGGTCTTACCGCTACCATTACCGCCGATTAGCACAATAAGATCATTAGGGGTAATTGTAAGTGATCCTAAATTAACGGTTCTTTCTTCATCTAGAGCAAAAACTGCTTCTGTAAAGGTAATAGTACGCTGTGTCATATAAGCCTTTTAATAACCTTTTATTTCTTAATCTTACTTTATGTGTTTATTGATTTAACAAAATGTGATGAGTGTCATTATAGGACCGTAATTTTAAAAGTGCAACATAAAAAGTAATACGTTGCATTTTATGCAATACAAAGATGGTTGCACTTTTTTCTCACTTTTGCCGTTACTATGCGTGAAAAGAGAATGCTAGTGTTATATATCGCATTCTTGAATGCTCTTTGATAAAGCATGGAGAATCTCTTTTATGATAAAAATTAAGCTATGTCGCATTATTTAGAAAAAACGAGGGCATTTATTTATTTTTCGTTTTAAAATCAAACTATAAAACGTTGAAAGTTCTTATTTAAGAAAAGTTATTTTTTAAGAAGGAGGTTACTATGACAACCCCTAATAAATTTGCAGTTTTATTAAAACCAACTGAAGAACAGCCTGCTTTAGATCGTGCAGCTCAGTACGCAAGAGTTGATCCATCAATCTCTGTTGTAGCTGTTAGAGTAGTAAATGACTACAAAGAAGAGAATGTAGAGCAGATCACTCTAAAAGAAAAAGCTAACTTTGAGATGTTAAAGCGTAAGTACGCAAGCATTCAGAACTTTGACTTCAAAGTAGTATTTGATAAGAATGTAGCTGAAGGCTTTAATGCTGAGTGCAAGACTGACAACTATTCTTTGGCTGTAATTTCAGCTAACAAGAGACATGCTTTAAAAGATCTTTTCATCAGCAATGTTGACAGCCAGATCATGCGTAAGTGTGCAATTCCTCTGTTAGTTGTTCGTGATGCTTCATCAACAGCTACCTTAGGTCAGTCAGTAATTTTAGCAATTGATTTTACTGATGCAGCTCAGGTTGGTAAGTTAGATGACTACTTATTTGAAGCAGCTTCAAACTTTGCAAAGAGTTTTGATGGTACTGTTCATATTGCTAACTGCGTAACTCCTGATAATCCAGGTCTTATGGGCGGTAACTTAAGTCAGTCAAAGATCGTATCCTCAGGTGGTTTAGAGAACAGAGTTGGCGTTCACTTCAAGCTAGCTGAAGAGTTTGCTTTAAAACACAACGTTCCACTAGAGAATGTTCATGTTGTTGAAGGTCGAATTGATGAAGAGATCCCAAGACTGTGTGAGAAATTAAATGCTCGTATGGTTTGCATGGGTACAACTCCACGTAGCACCTTCTTAGGTTCAATGAATTCATCAGCTGGTGAATTAGTTTTAGAGCAGATTAAAGGCGATATCTTTATTGTTAACTCAGAGAAGTTAGACAAGTAAGATAAGAAGATACTTTTAACCTATGCAGAACGCTACAAGAGCGCGGTTTTGAGCTGTGCTCTTGTGGCGTTAGTTTTATCTTGTCTAGACAACCCTATACAACATTTCTTTTAAGATCCATCGCTGCTCTAACTATCCATACCACTTCACTTTTATAGTCTGAAGTCATACCTCTTTATCATCAAAAGCTAGCTATAAGTATTCTCTATAAGTCACTATTCAAAGATAGTATTACTATCTTATTGAAATACAAATAATTTATCTAAATAATAACAGAGTAGCAAAAGCTACAATTGTTTCTATTGGTTAATCTATTAGTAAAAGCAATTGCCTGAGACTATTACAAGATACCTTCTGTTAAAGTGATCTTGTAGAGGCATTGCTAGGAGCAAATACATAATGTTCTTTATTGATAAGACAGTTTGCAGTGGCTGCGGTGAATGTCAGGATAATTGCCCTGTAGGTGCTATTGAACCAACTGATGATGGTTTATTTAAAATTGATGCTTCTGTATGTTCAGATTGTGCTGCTTGCCAAAGCGTCTGCCCATTTGAAGCCGTTCAAGAAGATCCTAATGAATAGACTTCATTCTTTATAACAATACAAATTACAGCCGATTTTATGATTCCATTAGCAGAAATAAGCTGTTGATGGAATTTTTTTATGGAATTGCAACTGTAAATAAAAGGTAACTGTAAAAGACAGATAACAGTAAACAAAAGATAACTGTAAAGAATAACACGTCTGTCAAAAGGAGTTTGTGATGAGAGTTTATGCTGATAATGCTGCTACCACTAAGATTTCCCCATCTGCTTTAAAAGTAATGGTTGATGCCTATCAACATCAATTTGGAAATCCTTCAAGTCAGCATCGCTTTGGTCAGGATGCTTTATCCTTGTTAAATTCAAGCAGGATCAAAATCATCAATGATATTGGTGCCATTCATCATGATTATCTAATCTTTACCTCAGGCGGATCTGAAGCTGACAATCAGGCCATAGAGATCTTTAAAAGAGAAGGTTTAAGAACTCATAAAAAGCACATCATCTCTTCAAAGATTGAGCATCATGCCATTTTGCACTCACTTGAAAGACTTGCAAATGAAGGCTTTGAAATTGAGCTTTTAGATGTAGATGAAAATGGACTTATAAATCCAGAATCCTTAAAAAAGGCAATTAGAGCTGACACCGTAGGTGTGAGCATCATGTTCTCTAACAATGAAATCGGTACTGTAGAGCCTATAGAAGAGATAGGTGCAATCTGCAAAGACAAAGGTGTCCTTTTCCTCACAGATGCTGTTCAGGCTGTAGGTCATCTTCCAATTGATGTTAAAAAACTGCATATCGATCTTTTATCTGCTTCAGCTCATAAGTTCCATGGACCTAAAGGCATAGGCTTTTTGTATATAAACAGAAATGTAACTCCAACCTCTTTAATCGTAGGAGGTGGTCAGGAATATGGCTATAGAGCAGGTACCGAGAATGTTCCTGCAATTGCTGCTATGGAAACAGCTTTAACTGAAGCTGTAACAGGACTTGAAAGTAAGATAAAAAGTACCAGAGCAAAAGCAGACAGGATCATTACTGAGCTTTTAAAGCTAAAAGGGGTAAAGCTCAACGGTGACAGGGTACGAAGAGCACCTGGTAACATCAATATCTCCGTAAAAGGAGTTAATGGCGACAGTTTACGTTACCTGATTGAAGCTGAGGGCATTGCTGTATCAGCAGGATCTGCCTGCAACTCAAAGAGTAAAGATCCAAGTCATGTACTAAAAGCTATAGGACTTGAGGATGAGCTTGCAAAATCAAGCATCAGGATCAGTATTGATGAGACACTTACTGAGGATGAGCTAGATTATCTGATAAAAGGAGTTACTAAAAGCATTAGAGCACTTACTGAAGGTGAATCTTTAATTAAATAGGTGATCTTAATAGTTATTAGCTATAACTTTAAATAAGACTTTTCTATATATTACAAAAGCTTATAACTTTTCATAAAAATATAGTATTAGCCAAATAACTAAAAATCGTGAATACTATACCTAACGAAGTACATAAGAATGTACCGATAAAAAATAAGAAATAAAAGATTATATACATACTATTTTTGAACAGAAAAGACCATGCAAATTAAGAATTACAAAAGAACAGATAGCAAAGGTGAGATTTTAAATCCTCACATTGATCCTTTCACTTTACAAGCTACACCAATGTGCATGACAGCTGTTTGCATGACAGCAGTTCATATGACAGCAAACTGCATGTCATCAATGCACATGACAAGTAAGTGTAGTTGTAGTCATAACTAAATCTACAGAGCTTTGTAAGTCAGCATTAAAGCTAATTTAAAAGCCAAATACTTTTCAATTTAAACAGTTGTTTTACAGAAATTGGAAATTTCTGTACAGGAGCTTTTTTTCTCAAAAATTAAGCTTTAGGAGATTTTTATGTCTTTTAAAATCGCAGTTGCAACCAAAGATGGAAAAAATATTGATACAGCATTTGCTACTGCTAAAAAGTTCTTAATTCTAGAAGTAGAGTCAGATGGTAAGTATGTAGAAGAAGGTTATAGAGGAAATCCTAATATTGCTCTTGCTGTCCCAAATTCAGCAAGTAGCTGTGGTGCGTCATCATGCGGTGGCTGTGGTGGCGGTTGTGGCGGTGGCTCTTCATACAGTGTGGAGTTTTTATGGGACTGCCATTATGTTTTAGCAACTTCATTCGGTCACAAAGAAGCAAAGCTCTTAAATAGGATCTTTATTGATGCTCTAGAAGTTTCACTTCCTATTGATAAGGCTGTTGTAAAGGTAGCTTTATACGACAACCGTGTAACTAACAATGGCGCTAATAAAGCTTACCGTGAGGACTTATCAAAAGTTCAGTATGCAGAGCGCGAACTGCCAGAGATAGCTGTAAAAGAGGTTAATGTCCCTGATGAAGATCTAAAAGCTGAGCCTACTCATACAGGGCACTCTAAAGCTGTAAGAATTGCTCTAGCTAGCTCTGATGGCAAGGTAATCAATCAGCACTTTGGTCATGCTACTACATTTCATGTCTTTGACATTATTGATAACACCGCTCGTTTTGTAGAAAGCCGTGATGTAAATCAGTGCTGCAATGGTGGCACTCATAAGATCTCAGCTTTTGAAAAGGTAGCTAATACTCTTTCTGATTGCAAAGGCATCATTGTTGCCAAGATTGGTGAAGGTGCCTCAGCTTTCCTTGAGAACAAAGGCTTTGAAGTCTTTGAAGCTCCTTATTTAATCTCCGCAGTTTTAGAAAAACTCATCTCAGATAGACTCCTGGAGGCTTAATCATGGTTAGAAGACTTGAAATCATTAAGACTGAAGCTTTACAGGAGAACGTATCTTCAAAAGACGTTTCTAAGTACGAAGAGCTGTGCCAAAAGCATCCTTGCTATGCCAAAGGCGGTAAGGCAAAGACTGGCAGAATTCATCTACCTGTAAGTCCTGTCTGCAACATCGGTTGTAAGTTCTGCGACCGAAAGATTAACGATTTTGAAAATCGTCCGGGCGTTACTGCCAATATCTTAAAGCCAGAAGAGGCATTAGCTGTAGTAAGACGCTCAGTTGAACTAAATCCAAATATTACAGTAGTAGGTATTGCAGGCCCTGGTGACACACTTGCTACCTCAAAGGCATTAGATACCTTCAGACTCATAAAAGATGAATTTCAAAATCTCTTTTTATGTATGTCTACAAATGGTCTGTTACTACCTGAAAAGGCTGATGAAATCATTGAGATTGGTATTGATTCTTTAACTGTAACAGTAAACGCAGTTGATCCTGTAATTGAAGCACTGTTAAACAACTTTATTGTTTATCACAAGCACAAATATGAAGGTGTTGAGGCTGCCAAGCTCTTAATTCACAACCAGTTAACAGGTATTAAAAAGATATCTGATGCTGGCATTACCGTGAAGGTAAATACAGTGTTAGTACCTGAAATTAACATCAATCATATTGAGACTATTGCTAAGACTGTAAAAGAGCATGGAGCTTCTATTTACAACATTATTCCTTTAATACCTCAATTTGAATTGTCAGAGTGCTCGGCTCCAAATTGCTTGCAGATAGATTCTTCAAGAAAGCTAGCTTCTCAATACATAGATGTTTTCAAGCACTGCCAGCACTGTAGAGCAGATGCTATCGGTATACCAGGTGGCGAGGATATCTCATCGAGAGTTTACGCTGAGGTAAAAGGTCAATTTGATCTTAAAAAAGTGCAGTCAAAGGACACTTTCTCTCATGGTTAAGTAAAGAGAAATTAAGAACAGAACACAGTAAGCAAAGAACACAGTAAGTAAAGAACACAGTAAATAAAGAACAAAGTAAAAGATATCGAAACAATCGAATAAACGTAAGAACAGAATTTTGGTTAACAAAAGGTGTAAATAAACATGGCAAAACAAATCAATCTGCAAATGAGTGCCGTTGAAAATAGAGAGATGAGACTGGGTACTATCATCGGTTGGGATGGTAAGGCATCAGATCTAGTCACTGAATCTAACTATGTTGAACGTTCTCAAAAATTTTCTGGTAAATCATCCTGTGAAGGTGGTTGCGGTTCAAAAAGTATCTGTAAACTTTGCGAATTAAACTCTCCTTTAAATCAGGAAACCATGTGTGCTAACGCTATCGTGGAGTGTCAGATAGGTAACATCACTGACTGTATCCTCATTCAGCACGCACCTATTGGTTGCTCTGGTGATAACCCTTGGTTCAACCTAGCTTTTAACATGGGTTTGTCTCGTAGAAACAAGCCTGCTCAGAACTTAAAGATTTACAGCACCAATCTTTTAGAGTCAGACATGGTGTTTGGAGCTTCAGATAAGTTACGTCAGGCTTGTCGTGATGCTTTTAACCGTGAGCATCCAAAGGCAATCTTTATCTCTATGGCTTGTGCTACCGCCATCATCGGTGAAGATATTGACAGTATTGCTGACGAGATGGAGCAGGAATTAGGTATCACTGTGGTACCTCTACACTGTGAGGGCTTCCGTTCAAAGCACTGGAGTACTGGTTTTGATATTTCTCAGCACGGTGTAGTGCGTCAGATTGTTAAAAAGAATCCAGTAAAACGCAAAGATCTTATCAATATCGTAGCCTTATGGGGTACTGACTACTTTACTCCAATGTTAGCTCCATTAGGTCTTAAGGTTAACTACATGATCGACATGGCAAGCTATGACGAGTTAGCTCAGGCAAGTGAAGCTGTAGGTACAGCAACTTTCTGTAACACATTAGGTTCATACATGGCTACAGCTCTAGAGCAGGAATACGGTGTACCTCAGATTGATGCTCCTCAGCCTTATGGTTTTAAAGGTACTGATGAGTGGTTAAGAGCAATTGCAAGACTTGTTGACAAAGAGCAAGAAGTTGAAGAGTACATCAAGTCTGAGCATGAAAGAGTATTGCCAAAGATTAACGAGTTAAGAGAAAAGTTCAAAGGCGTAAAGGGCTTTGTAATGACTGGTTCTGCTTACGCTCATGGTCTTATCACCGTATTACGTGAGTTAGGCATTGAGGTAGATGGCTCAATCGTGTTCCACCATGATCCTATTTATGATGGCGCAGGTGAGCATCAGAACACCTTAAAAGAGTTAGTTGATACCTATGGTGATATTCCTCATTACACCGTAAGTAAGACTGAAGCTTACCAGCTTTACAACATCTTTAGACGAATTGAAAAGCCAGACTTTGTAATCATAAGACACCAAGGTCTAGCTCCAGAGGCTGCAAAACTTGGTATTCCAGCTCTAGCTATGGGTGATGAGCATATCCCAGTAGGATATGACGGCATGATTAGAACTGGTGAAATCTTACTGAACATTATGTCTCGTAAGAAGTTCAATCAGGTATTACAAAAGCATGTAGCTCTACCTTATACCGATTGGTGGTTATCACAGGAAGATCCTTTCCTATTAGCTCGTGATCCATCTGTTTTAAACGATGTAGTGCCACTAAATAACACTAACGATTTTGATGAAGAGGAATTTTAAAAATGGCAAATAAAAAGAAAGGCGGCACTATTGTTCATTCACACTACGCTTGTACTGTAGGCGCAGCTTATACAGTAGCAGCAATTAAAGGTGCAGTGCCTATTGCAAATACAGGTCCTGGCTGTATGTACAAACAGTTCTTCTTTTTAAGCTTTGATAACGGCTTTCAGGGAACAGCAGGTGTAAGTGGAGGCAACATCCCTAGTGCTAACGTAGGTGAGAACGACATTGTTTTCGGTGGCGCTAAGAAGCTAGACAATTTAATTAGAGCAAGTTTAGGTGTAGTAAAAGGCGATCTTTTCGTAGTACTAACCGGTTGCTCAGGTGAGTTAGTAGGTGACGATGTAGGCTCTGTAGTACGCAAGTACCAAAAGAACGGTTATCCAATTGTCTTTGCTGATACCGGTGGCTTTAAGGGTACCAACCTAGACGGTCATGAGCTTGTAGTAAAAGCTATCATCGATCAGTTTGTAGGTAAGTATGACGGTGAGAAACAAAAAGGTTTAGTTAACCTGTGGCTTGAAACTCCATACTTCAATCAGAACTGGAGAGGTGATTATCTTGAGATTGTACGTATCTTAAGAGCAATCGGCTTTGAGGTTAATGTCTTATTTGGACCTGAAAGCGGTGGCGCAAAGGAATGGAAGGATATTCCTAAGGCTGATTTCAACTTACTAATCGGTACTTGGAACGGTCTTAAGATTGTAAAACACCTCGAGAAGAAATACTCCCAGAGATATCTGCACTTTGACAGATTGCCAATCGGTGAAGAGGCTACTACAAGCTTCATCCGCAAGGTAGTTGAGTTCGGTGGCATTGATAAGACTAAGTCTGAAGAGTTCATCAAGAAAGAGTCTGAAATCTACTATTACTTCTTAGAGCACTTTGCAAACTTCTTCTCAGAGTACTGGTATGGTCTTCCAGCTAAGTTTGCAGCTGTAGGCAGTTCAACAGATGTTCTCTCTTACAGCACTTTCTTAACCGATCAGCTAGGTTTAATCCCTGTAAAGCAGATCATTACAGATAATCCTCCTGAGAACCTGCGTGAGCAGATCTCTGAGAGCTTCAAGCACTTATCTGAGGATGTATCAGTAGATGTAGAGTTCCATGAGGATGGTTACTTTGTAGAAAAGTCATTACAAGAAACAGATTTTGGTTCAGGTGTACCTCTGCTTTTGGGCAGTAGCTGGGAAGCTGATGTAGCTAGAGAAAAGAAAGCTCTTTTAATTGAGGTTTCAGCACCTTCTACAGAAACATTGGTAGTAACTCGTAGCTTTGCAGGTTACAGAGGCGGTTTAAATCTAATTGAGCGCGTATACAGCGCAGCAGTTGGCAACAAATAATAAATCTATTTTTTAAGGAAAAATCAAATGGCAGCAAGACAAATTGCAATTTATGGTAAAGGCGGTATTGGTAAATCAACTACTACTCAGAACTTAACAGCAGGTTTAGCTGAGAGAGGAAATCAGGTCATGGTTGTAGGCTGTGATCCTAAGGCTGACTCTACACGACTTCTATTAGGTGGTTTAGCTCAGAAAACCGTATTAGATACCTTACGCGATATCGGTGAAGATCTTGAGTTAACCGATATTCTAAAAGAAGGTTATAAGGGCACACGCTGTGTTGAGTCAGGTGGTCCTGAGCCTGGTGTAGGTTGCGCAGGTCGTGGCATTATCACCGCTATCAATCAGTTAGAGCGACTAGGTGCATACACAGACGATCTTGATTACGTTTTCTATGACGTTTTAGGTGACGTGGTTTGTGGTGGTTTCGCAATGCCAATCCGTGAAGGTAAAGCTAAAGAAATCTACATCGTAGCATCAGGCGAAATGATGGCTCTATATGCTGCTAACAACATCTCTAAAGGTATTGCCCGTTACGCAAGACAGGGTGGTGTACGTTTAGGTGGCATCATCTGTAACAGCAGAAAAGTTGATAGAGAATACGAGTTAGTAGAGGCATTTGCCAAAGAGTTAGGTACTCAGTTAATCCACTTTGTTCCTCGTGATAACGATGTTCAAAGAGCTGAGATTAGACGTAAGACCGTAATTGAGTTCAATCCAGAGGCAGCTCAGGCAAATGAATACAGAGAGCTTGCTCGTAAGATTGAAGAGAACAAGAACTTTGTTATTCCTAAGCCATTAACTCAGGACAGATTAGAAGAGATCTTACTTGAGTACGGTCTAATGGATCTTTAATCAAGAGTTCTTCAAAAGACTGAGTAAATTAAAAACATAATTGCTCCTTGTTTGATTTGTCAGGTTCCTTTGAGCCTGGCATCTTTTAGTTTTAGGAGCTTAAAAAATAAAAAAGATAAAGCTCAATGTCTGCATTGAGCTGGCGCGTATTGTAAAAGGTATTGGTGTAGTCATGATATCTTTAAGTAAAGTTACCAAAATTCAAGGAAAGCACAAAGTCCTCGATAACGTCTCCTTTGAAGTTCAAAAAGGGGAGTTTGTAATTTGTGTATCTCCTGATGCTGATACTCGTACTTCTCTTTTAGAGTGTTTGGGCAGAATTAAAAAGCCTGATTCTGGAAACATCAGAGTAGGAGATCTAGATCTATCAAACTTAAAAAGAGAAACTCTGCGCTTTTATAAAAGCAAAGTAAACCTAATCTCATATAACGCAGTATTAAACAGACGTGATACAGTCTATGACAATGTAGCACTACCTTTAAAATGCACTAACCTATTATCAAATCAGATTGCACGCATAGTCAGTAAAGCCATTTCTTTATTAAAGATTGAGAACAATATTCAAAATCGCTGTTTGAACTTGTCAGACTTTTTAAAGATCAAGGTCCTAATCAGCAGAGCTGTAGCTCAAAACTCAGAAGTACTTTTACTTGATGATCCTCTTTCAAGATTAAATCTTGAGGAGCGAGATATCATTGTCAATCTCTTAAAAGATCTTAACAAACGCTTAGGTTGTACCATCATTGTAACTGTACCTAAGCTTTCACAGATTGAGAACAAAGCATCCCTTAGAGTCATTAACATTGAAGAGAGTAAAGATCTTAAGGTACAAGCTAAGGTCAATGAAAGATCAGTTGCTTCTATCCTTTCAAAAGACAGCTTAAAAGTTGCTAATCAACAGCCTGAAAATAGACCTCATGAAGATAGACCGCCTGAAAATAGACAGAAAGAATTTCAAGAGAATGTAGATAAAGCTACAAGTGAATACATCGACAAAAAGGTAAAAGTTGTTATTGAAAATTCTATTAACACAGAACTTGTAGAAGATCCTTCAGTCTCTAAAGGCATCATTTACACCATAGCTACAGAGCTTAGATTACCTTTTGAAATTGGTGAGGGTAAGGTTGTACCTTTAGATAATACTATTAAAGAGAAGTTCTCTTTAGTAGTTGATGAGAAGTACCTAAAAGTACTTGCAGACTTTCTTGAAAAAAGAGCTATCTCTTTTGAATTGAGCTTATAGAGATTAAGAAAGTGGTTACGATGAAAGTGAATACGAGTATAGATACAAAAAGAGAAGACAGTTTTTTTCCTGTCTTCTCCTATGGACGTTTAAATCAAATTAAACGTTGAATAAGAACTCGAATAAGTCACCGTCGTGAACGATGTAGTCCTTACCTTCTGATCTTAACTTACCAGCTTCTTTAGCGCCTGCTTCACCGTTGTATTTGATGAAATCGTCATAAGCGATAGTCTGAGCGCGAATGAAACCTCTTTCAAAGTCAGAGTGAATTTTACCTGCTGCCTGTGGAGCAGTAGCACCAACTTTAACAGTCCATGCTCTTACTTCCTTAGGACCTGCTGTAAAGAAGGTCTGTAGGCCTAATAACTGATAGCCAGCACGAATTACGCGGTTCAAACCTGGCTCTTCAATACCTAAGCTGTCCATGAACTCTTTTCTGTCAGCTTCGTCCATAGATGCTAAATCAGACTCAATTGCAGCTGATACAGGAACTACGATTGACTTCTCCTCATCAGCTAACTTCTTAACAGCATCAAGATATGGATTGTTGGTAAAGCCATCTTCAGATACGTTAGCAATGTACATAACAGGCTTAATGGTTAAGAAGTTGAAGTTTCTTAAAGCAGCTCTGTCAGCATCAGTAAAGTCAACTGAACGTAACATCTTGCCCTGCTCTAAAGCTGGTTTGCATTTTTCTAGTGCTACAACCTGAGCTAAAGCTTCCTTGTCACCACCGGTTCTAGCTCTCTTCTCTAAACGCTGTAAAGCCTTATCGCAGATATCAAGATCGCTTAGAGCAAGCTCAGTGTTGATAACTTCGATATCTTCAACAGGATCAACCTTACCTGCAACGTGAATAACGTTCTCGTCATCAAAGCAACGAACTACGTGTGCAATCGCATCGGTTTCACGAATGTTCATTAAGAACTGGTTACCTAAACCTTCACCTTTTGAAGCACCTTTTACTAAACCTGCAATATCCACGAACTCCATTGAAGTTGGAACAATCTTAGCTGGTTTTACGATAGCTGCAATTGCGTCTAAACGAGGATCAGGTACTGGAACGATACCGGTATTAGGTTCGATAGTGCAGAATGGAAAGTTTTCTGCTGCAATTCCTGCTTTAGTTAGTGCATTGAACAAGGTAGATTTACCAACATTAGGCAGACCTACAATACCGCATTTAAAACCCATTTTATTATTCTCCTAGTTAGGCTTGTAACCATTAATCATTGATGTTGCTTTAGAAACTCCGTCTGTAAAGAGTTTGTCTATTGCTAAAAGAGCTTCTTCATAAGCATCATCGATAAGCTTCTTGTCTGTAGCAGAAGGCTTACCTAAAACCCAGTTGATTACCTCATGTGATGGTGGTTTACCAATACCAAGACGTAATCTGTAATAGTTTTGTGAATTTGATAAATTTGCAGTGATGCTGCGCAGTCCATTGTGTCCTGCAAGTCCACCACCAAATTTAAACTTCATATGACCTGCAGGAAGATCAAGATCGTCATGACAAACTAAGATTTCCTCAGGTTTAATCTTGTAGAAATTGCACAGAGCAGCAACAGAACGACCAGATTCATTCATAAAGGTAGTAGGGAATACTAATCTTACTTCGTGATCTAAGATCATGCCTCTACCTAAAATTCCTGAGAACTTGCCTTCAGGACGCATGTCAATTCTGTATTTATCTGCAAGCTTATATAAAAAATCAACACCGATGTTGTGTCTGGTGTGTTCATATTCAGAACCAGGATTACCCAGACCTACAATCAGTTTGATATTGCACTTGTCGTTAGCCATTTATAACCTTAACGTCTTGTTTTTCTTTTGTAGGTAGTGCATCAAAAAGTTCTTTGATGCTCTGATTAAATTTTGTAACTAAAAAATCTGGCTCAATATCCTTTAAAGGAGCTAGCACAAAAGCTCTATCCTGCATTCTAGGATGTGGCAGGGTAAGCTTTTTATCATCACTTTTAGTATCTCCGTAAGCGATGATATCTATATCAAGAGTTCTAGGACCGTCTTTGAACAGTCTTACTCTTTTGTATTTGAGCTCAAGTGATGACAGAAAATCTAGTAACTCAAAAGAGTTGATATCAGTTTCAAGAGATAATGCTAAATTGACAAAATCGTCCTGATCTAAAAATCCTACAGGCTTAGTTTTATAAAAAGGCGATACCACCACCTTTTTAATGCCATCTTTGCCTTTAATGTCATCGATGGCATGATTTAAGATATCGATGCTGTCACCTAGATTAGAACCTAATGAGAGTAAAACTTTGGTCATTTTAGTTACCTAAGTTCATGGATGCTCTCCATGCTTTTGCTTTAGCTAACTGCTCTTTACGCTTAGCACTTAAATTGGTCTCATCCTCAAAGCCTTCTGTGGCTGGATTTTTAGGACCTTTTTGCTTTTTAGATTTCTTTTTATTAGAAAACTTCTGCTGATATTTCTGATCTTTTAAAGCCTTTCTCTTAGCAGCAATTGCTGCTGATTTTACATAGTAAGGCTGCCAGAAATTAACGCAAGTAGCTAAATATGGTTCAAACTTTGCGCGTAATGAGATGAAATCAAAGGCAGCTCTAAAGATAGTTCTGTTTGAAACTTCATCATAGTCTTTTAGTAACTCTATTTGCTGCAGAACTAACTGCATTCTCCACAATGACTTAATGCTGTCGCTTACAGCCATTGGAATGTCAGTTACTTTATCCTGATTATCAAATACAGAATCTAAAGCTAATCTTACAATGTCATTGTCTTCCATTGGAGACACCATAGATTCGCTGTAGCGTCTTAATCTGAAAACATTGTTCTGGAATACGCCCCATAGTATTACTGAATATAAGAAATGAGGCATATTTCTCTTGTTCTCAGCGTATCTCTTATCAGAGCTTGAAAGTGCATATTCAACAAAGTCGATGTAGCTCTTGTTATCTAAAAAGTCTCCAGCATCAGGAAACAAAAGTTCAAAAATGTTGTACTTTCTTAAAATCTTGAAGCTGTTGTAGCCATGACCTGTAATAAAGAGTTTGTTTACCTCTTCAAACATACGAGCGTTTGAAACTTCAAGTAAGAGAGCTGACAGTCTCTTAATAGGATCAGATGTTCTCTTTGAGAGCTTAAAGCCAAGTTTTGCGCTAAATCTTAAAGCTCTGATCATACGAACAGGATCTTCACTATATCTTGTGTCAGGATCACCGATGATATCAATGATGCCTTTTTGCATATCGTAAAGACCACCGTTGTAGTCGTAGATCTCTTTTTTTACAGGATCAAGATATAGAGCGTTAATGGTAAAGTCACGTCTTTGAGAATCCTCAACAATGCTTTTACCGTAAACATTGTCTCTTAAAAGCATGCCAGACTCTGCTGACACTCTTGTTGGATTTACTTTACCTTTTTTAGCAGTAGAGTTACTTCTAAAGGTAGTAACTTCAATAATATTCTGTCCACTAAAGACAACGTGAACAATCTTAAATCTTCTGCCAATGATTCTAGAATTTGAAAAGATCCTATGAACTTGCTCTGGGGTAGCATCTGTAGATACATCAAAATCTTTAGGTTTCTTTCCTAATAGAAGATCACGGATACAACCACCTACTAAATAGGCTTTAAACTTATGCTTTTGAAGGGTAGAAACGACCTGAACTGCTGCTTTTGATAGAGATGATAAATCAAGCCCCAGTTCACTTGCTGATACTATGTTTTGAGCAAAGCCTTTTTTCTTGGCGTTTGTTTTGAATTTTTTTAGACTTTCTGTATTAAGTCCTTGCAATGGTGCAGTAATTTTTCTTACTCCAAATTTACTCTTTTAAAACGTGCGCATTATACCATTTTTAAGGCGGTCCTGCAGACAGGTAATTTTACAGAGTAGCTATCTTTTTATTTGAGACGAAATATTACTTTGCAGTTATAAAAGTCAGACAGTCATGAGCAAAGGTTTCTTACTGATAGCAAAAACCTCAAAGCGGTCAACAGCCATTGCAAGGATCTTGTAAACTGTCATGTTTTCGCTTAAATCATCTGTTTCTTGATTTAGAAATTTAAGTCCTGTAATTAACAACTTTTGAGGGCTAGCTAAATCAAGCACAGCAGGGGAATGATTCTGCTTGGAGAGCTTTCTTTTACTATCCTGCATAATCAAAGGTAAGTGCAGATAACGAGGTGCTTCTTTATCAAAGCTTTTATAAAGTGAGATTTGAGATGGTGTGATATCAATTAAATCAGCACCTCTTACAATCTCAGTTACGCCTTCTAGAATGTCATCAACAACACAACCTAAATTGTAAGATATTACTTTGTCTGCCCTAATTAAAGTAAGTTCATTGGTTATGTAGTCAGTATGTACCTTGCCTAAAAGCACATCCTCAAAGGTGTTATTACAAACGTTCTTTACCTCATAGTTTAAGGCGTAGTTTGTATTCTCTGTTTGCTGTAAATGTAAGTTCTTACAATGACAAGGTTCTACCTTTTTCATAGCCCTTGTACAGTGACAGTAATAAGCTTCACCTTTGTCTATGAGCTCTTTGGCTTTTTCAAGATACACATTGGTGTGTTCTGATTGAATATAAGGAACACCATCGTATTCAAAGCCTAAAGTATGAAGCTCATTGATGATCAGATTAGTGTATTCTTTTTTACATCTGTAAAAATCAAGATCTTCAATTCTTAAGAGAATACGTCCATTTTCATGGCGAGCTCTAAGATAAGAACCTAAGGCTGCTACAAGAGAGCCAAAATGAAGTCTTCCTGAAGGGGATGGGGCAAAACGACCTATGTACATAGCAGGCAAAAAAACAGGCGACATATAGTCACCTGCTTTTCTTTTTAGAATTGATTAGCCTTGAAGCTGTTTTTCTTTGATTTCTGCTAATGACTTGCAGTCAACGCATAAATCAGCAGTTGGTCTTGCTTCTAGACGCTTGATACCGATTTCAGTACCGCACTGCTCGCAGTAGCCAAACTCATCGTTATCGATCTTTGCTAAGGTCTTTTCGATCTTCTTAATTAACTTACGTTCACGGTCACGTGCACGTAACTCAAGAGCAAATTCTTCCTCCTGTGATGCTCTATCTAGAGGATCAGGGAAATTTGCAGCCTCGCTCTTCATATGACCTACGGTACGATCTACTTCATTGCGTAGCTGATCGCGCCATGCAGTCAGGATCTTTTTGAAATGAGCCTTCTGCTTCTCGTTCATATACTCTTCGCCAGGTTGTTCTTGGTAAGGTTCAACACCAGCGATTGCTAAAGGGCCCATAGAGTCGATTGCAGTAGCAGTCTTTTCATTGTCAGCCATATTCTTCTTCCTTAACTTAATTACTGTCCAAAAATACAGTGTATGTATTAAGTAGTTTTTAGTTTAAATAAAAGAACCTATTTTTAGGTTCTCTTTGAGTGAGCAATTATGCTTTATTATTTCTTATCTATCAAGAATAGAAATTGATTATTTGACGCATGATCTAAAAACACAGATAAAAACATCCATTTCATTGATGTATGTTTCGTTTTTGCTAAATATATTTTGCTTTTAGACCTTACTGACCATGTTCATGGATGAGCTGTATAATTTACTTTTCAGAATACCTTTATTTTAAGCGCTCAAATCAAGTTCATTTGCTATAATACAGCGTAAATTTTTTAAGAAAGAATGAAATGAATAACAATAATAGTGACGATTTTTTAAAGGGCTTTAGCGCCGTAGACGCAGAAGACCGTATCGATAGAATTGATCCTACAAAAGAAGATCCAAATCGACCAGAACCTACTTTTGGTGAGCGCGGTATTACAAGTAACATTGATAATGATGATGGCTTTACTGAGCCTTCTTTTGGTCAGAGCAATTATTCTGAGAATAATTACACACAGAACAATTACTCAAGTAACAACTTCTCTCAAAACGGTTTTTCAGATAACTCATATCAGGAAAACTCTTTTAACCAATCAAACGCTACAAATGAGCGTGAAAATCCTCAAGATGGCAACGAAAAGCCAAAAAAAAAGGATAAAAAGCCTAAAAAAGCTAAGAGCATTAAAAAGAAGTTTATTTATTTTTGCTTAAAGGTAGGCGTAGTTGGTGTTGTAATCTTAGCTCTGCTGTTTGTTTACTTTGATTCAGTGGTTTTATCAAAATTTGGTGTAGACGATAAGTGGGTCTTACCTGCTGTAGTTTACTCAAGACCACTTGAGCTTTATCCAGATCAGAAACTGTCTTTAAAGCAGATGGAGTATGAGTTAAAGCTTTTAAAATACAGAAAAGTAAATAATCCTCAAAAGCCAGGCGAGTACGCAGCTAATCCTAAGACAGAACGCATGGTTATTTTGCGCAGACCTTTTGAATTCCCAGATGAAGCTGAAGGCAAGGTATCTTTATTAGTAACCTTTAACGGTCAGAGAGTAGCTCAAATTATCAACGCTGATTCTCATGAGGAATTAGGTTACGTCAGAATGGATCCTGTACTTTTAGATAGAATCAATCGTATTGATCCTAAAGAAGACAGAATCTTTATTCAGTTATCAGAAGTACCAGAAGCTCTGGTAACTACCTTATTAGAGATTGAGGATCGTTCTTTTAGAACTAATATCGGTGTTAACTTCTTTGCTATTGCCAGAGCCTTTGTAAAGAATGCAATCGCTCACTCAGTAGTAGAAGGTGGTTCTACAATTACTCAGCAGCTAGTTAAAAACTACTTCTTAAATTCTCAAAAGAGCTATACCCGTAAGTTCAAAGAGATCATCATGGCTCTTATCATGAACCATAGATACACCAAAGATCAGATCTTAGAAGCTTACATGAACGAAATTTACTTAGGACAGAATGGTCCTGCAGGTATCTACGGCTTCGGTCTGGCTTCTTACTTCTATTTTGGTGTGCCAATCTCTGAGTTAACTCAGGATCAGATGGCTTTATTAGTAGGTATTATTAAAGGTCCTTCTTACTATGATCCTTGGAGACACCCAGATCAGGCACTAGAAAGACGTAATACTGTATTAGCGGTTTTAAGAAATCGTGGCATCATCAATGATACAGAGTTTGAACAGTATTCAGCCCGTCCTTTAGGTGTAATTAAGCGTGGCTCAATGAACTACTCCAAGACACCGGCCTTCATGGGCGTGTTAAAGAAAGAGATCTCTTCAAAGTTCGGACCTGATTTCTTATCTGGTAACGGTATTAAGATCTTTACAAGTCTTGATCCACAGGCTCAGCAGTCAGCTGAAGATGCTGTACAGAATGAGTTAAATGCCATTGAAAAAGAAACTGGTCTTCGTGGTATGGAAGCTGCGATGGTGGTAAGTTCATGGCGTACAGCTGAAGTATCAGCTGTGGTTGGTAGTAGAACTCCACAGTATGCAGGCTTTAACCGTGTTATGGAAGGTAAACGTCAGGTAGGTTCTATTATCAAGCCTTTTGTTTATCTAACTGCTTTCCATAATGGTATTCATACCGGTACTTTAGTTAATGATGCTCCTATTACTGTAAAACTTGCAGACGGTAAGTTATGGCAGCCTCATAATGACGATAAGAAATACCACGGTAGAATTCCTACCTATGTAGCTATGGCCCGTTCTATGAACGTTCCTACGGTTAAGATTGGTATGAGAGTTGGTTTAAACCACGTAAGAGATACCCTGATGAACGTAGGTATTGATAAGAGCAGAATTCCATTCTATCCATCAATGCTGTTAGGTACCATTGAGTTAACTCCTTTTGAGGTAACTCAGATTTATACAAGTTTAGCAACAGACGGTAGCTATAAAGATTTAACTACATTACGTACTGTGGTTAAAGACGGTAAGGTCGTATATGAGCGCGCAAGTACTAGGGTAAAACCAACACTTGATCCTCGTGATTCATACCTGACTATGTACGTGATGACCGAAGCTACAAAGATTGGTACAGGTCGCAGAATTGGTAGATTGTTCCCTAATGTAAACATTGCAACTAAGACTGGTACTACAAACGACAGCCGTGATACATGGTCTGTAGGTATTGACTCAGATCAGGTAGTTGCAACTTGGGTAGGCTTTGATAACAATAAATCTACAGGTCTGTTCGGCTCTTCAGGTGCGATGAGAGTTTATGGCAGATTCTTACAGGAGCGTGGTGTTAACTCTCTTGAGTTAAAGAAGCCTGAAGGCATTAAGTTTGTAAACTTCAATAAGTCTGGCAATATCGTCGCTGATACTTGTATGATGCCAGGTCTGAACTTACTGCCTGTAAGAGTTGATAAGGTTATGTACGTCGATCAGAACTGCACTATCGTAGCTGATCCTGAGCCAGTACCTGTACCTTATGTTTCAAATGATTAGTTAATTTGGATTAGTCAATCCGAAATGAAAAGCTGATACCTTGGTATCAGCTTTTGTAGTAAAGAGATGCTTGAGAGTCACTTTAAAAGATAATCTTAAGCCTTAGTATTGATAGCCTTTGAACCGTCAGCTCTAGTGTAGCTTTCAGGAGTTTTACCCTGTAAAAGATAACTGAAAGCTAAAATCTCAGCTATGATTTGGAACAGTTGCTCTGGCACCTGTTCGCCTTCCTTTAAAGCCTTAAGCTCATTTAATAAAACCGGATCTTTATGAACATAGACGCCTAGCTCTTTTGCCATATCAATAATAGCCTGAGCTCTGGATTCATAGCCTAGTGCACTTACAAATGGAGACTGTTTTTCTTCGTTATAAGAAATAGCTACAGCAGCTGAGGCTTTTTCATAGCTTGCTTTAAATGACAGATCTTCATCGGTAGCATTGATGGAGTTATCTTTAGTCTCTTCAACATTCTTTGTTTCAGAGTCTAAAGTCTTGCCACTTTCAGTATCCACAACGGTAGCATCTACAACAGTAGTATCTGCTGCTGCTACTTCTTGTGTATCTTTATCAATGTTTTTATCATCGGTATTTTGCATAAGTTCACCTAGATATCAACTGAGAAAGTTGAGCCGTCTTTTTTAGTTCTAACTTCAACTACAGGACGATCATTCTTTTCTCTAATATGAACCTTACCCATACGAGCTGTAGCGTTGCGTGTGGTAATTCCAAGATCCTGTAACTTCTCTTTTAGAGTAGGCAGTGCTTCCTGGACTTTTTGCAGACCATTAAATGTGCTTGCTACAACAGAGAGTTTTAGCTCTGGTAATTTAGCTTCAGCTTTGATCTCAATAGGACCTAATTTTTCGATATCAAAGACAAAGTTTAAATGCCATGCCTTTTTACCATCCTCTTCAATTACAGGTCTTGCGTTAAAGCCACCTTCACGACCACCATCATAAGTAGGTGGTAGAGGAATGTACTGGAATAACAATGGTAAATTGTCTTTACTTGGATTCTGGTATCTTACAATCTGCTCTAAGGTCTCATCTAATAAAGATGGAATGTTGTTTTTACCTTTAGCTTCAATGCTCTCTTTCATCTCTTCTAAGGTAGCATCAAATCTGTCTTCCATAAGATCAACATCTTTCTTTAAGAACTTATCAACAGATTTTCCTAATTGAGCAAATCTAATAGACAGTAACATGAAAGCCCACTGATGTAGAGCTAATGCCTGTGGTGAAGTAGGGGACATAGGTCCTGAGGTAAAGTTCAGCCAGTTAGCAACAGATGGTAAATCATCAATAGGATTTTCTAACTTGTCTAAGTAATTCTTAGCTTCTTCTCTTAGAGCATCAGGCAGTGCTGTATTGTTAGCCTGAACTTTCAGAGTGTACATGAGACTATCTAAAGGTGAGCCTTTAGAGATTAAAGTCATTAGATTAGGAGCTGTAGTAAGCGGATTAGTTACAGTTTCTGCTTTATTGGCGTTTTCTGTAGCTTTTTTACCAAAAATTGAAGCAATTTTTGAGAAAAAGCCTGTTTTTTCTTTTACATCAGCTACATTGTCAACCACACTCTTTTCTGGAATTGGTTCACTTTGTCCTTGAGTGATGGCAGCAGCACCTGGTGTCTTTTCAGGGATCTTGGTGATAGTAAGAGTAGACTCATCTGAGTTTTCTTGAGCTTTGTCAGTAAGCTTCTTCTCTAAATTTAGATCCTGTTTTACATCAGAAGGTACAACCTGATCTTCTAATTCCATAGAAGGCACAGTTGAAGCTAAGATCTTGCTTTCAACAGACTTATTCTGTGAAGCACCATCAGAACTTTGCAAAGTGTTCTGATTTGCCTTTGTTGCAGATAAGTTTCCATCAGGTAAGGTCTCAACATCAGAGCCTTCTTTAGCGCTAAGTCCTGCTAATACAGATGGTCTGTTTTTAACCGCAGTCTGTACATCTGAGTTTTCTAAAGTTTCATTACCTGATTTAAAGATATCATCTTCATCTGTAAGAATAGAGTTATCAGGTGTAGCTGTCTTATTAGATAAAGCGTTGTCCTGAAGTTTTGCCTGCTCTTGAGCGCTTTGAGCTAAAGCCTTTTCTTCAGGTGTAATTACTTTGCTTGTATCAGTTGCAACGTTGTCCTTTGGAATTGTAAATGTAGATTCAAGCTCGATTGGGCTGTCATCAGTAATCGCACTGTCATTAGATACGATCGGATTTACAAGAACATTATTGAGGTTATCTTCAGTGTTGTTTCCAGAATCGATATTTCCTGTAACAGCCTCATCTGATGCGCTTTCAGTAACTGTACTTAAGTTTACAGTGCTGTTTTGTGTATTTGATGATTGAGCTTGCTCTTTTGTATCAGAACTTTCGTTATCTTCATTTACAGCATCTTTTGCGTCTGTAGCTAGCTTTTCACTGACTTTAGCTTCGACAACGTCAGCTTCAGTTTCGATCTCATCATCTGTACTGTTTAAAGAAGCCTTTTCTTGAGCTAACTTCTCATCAGCTAATTTTTCATTAGCTGTCTTTTCATCAACTACAGCATCTGCAGTCTCATCTACAGTATCAGTGTTGATAGCTTCATTATTTACAGTATTGCTCTCAGGAGCTTTTAACTGTGTAGTCTCAGCCTTTGAAATTGTCTTTTCACTTTGAGTTAAAGTAGCTTCTTTTGATACTGTATTTGATGTTGCCTGCTTTTCAGCAGAATTATTAGCATCAGTTTTACTTCCATTAGCTAGCTTTGTCTCTTCTAAAGAAGCATTGTCTTTAGCTAGATCTTCATTTACAGTATCTTCATTTGCGGAGTTTGCCTGAGACTTTAAAAACTCTTCTTTTAAAGCTTCAGCTTTTTGTTCTGTATTGACAGAGCTAAGATCATTTCTGTTATTAACAGCATTATCTTCATTAGTGTAGTCTGCTACACCATCAGGGATCTTAACTGACAGGGTAGGCCCCATGTTATAAGAGCCATACTCAGCTACAGCTGAACCTCTAAATGACATATTAAATGCCTGATTCTTTTCATAAGCATTTTGTCTTAAGTCATTCTTAGCAAGAGGACTACCTTCTAAAGCTTCTTTTAGAGCTTGTTTTACAGCTTCTTTTGCTGAGTTTTGAGCATTCTCATTCTGAGTTTTAGCGCTCTCTTCAAGCACAGTTTTAGCAGCTAAGGCAGCTGCTTCTTTGGCACTTGTCTGAGTTTGCTCTAACTGAGCTTTTACACTCTCTTTAAGATCTTTTACCGCCTGAGTAGTAGCTTCTTTAGCCTGAGACTGGCTTTCTTCAAATTTAGCTAAAGCTTCTTTTACAGCCTGTTCAGCTACACTCTTAGAGTTATTCTCATTGTCAGTAAGTTTAGATAACACACTCTCTTTTAAAGCATTAACAGCTTCTGTAGCTGCATCACGAGCTGAGTTCTGACTTACCTCTAGTTGAGCTTTAGAGCTTTGCTCTAGAGCTTCTCTTACAGCCTGAGCTGCAATCTCTTTAGTTGAATTCTGTGTAGCTTCTAGTTTTGAGAAAACACTCTCTTTTAAGGAGTTTACAGCCTCTTGTACAGCCTGTTTTGCAGTGTTTTGGCTAGCTTCTAATTGAGCCTGTTTACTTTGCTCTAACGCTTCTTTTACAGCGAGTGAAGCTACTTCTTTAGTTGTGTTCTGATTTGCTTCAAACTTAGATAGAACACTTTCTTTTAGAGCATTTACAGCTTCAGTCGCAGCTAATTTTGCGGCGTTCTGATTAGCTTCAATTTGAGATTTTACTGTCTCCTGTAGTGCTTCTTTTACCGCATCAAGAGCTAGTTTTTTAATTTCTTCAGCTGTAAGGGCAGGTTCTGCTTTTACAGTCTGAGTCTGTGAATTATTCTGTAAACTACTCTGAGAATTGCTGTTGGCAATTCTCTCATCAATAGCTTTATCTACCTGAGCTATTCTCTGTTTGGTAAGCTCAATGTTATTAGCATCGTTATCAGATGCGTAATTTGGTTTTGTAGCAGGATCTGGTAACTTACCTTCACTTGCTAATCTCATTCTCTCTTCTCTAAACTGCTGTTGCAGTTTAGCAGCACGAGCTGAAAGCTCTGATAATGAGAGTTTTGAAGCCTCAACAGGTTTTTCTTCAGAAGTACTGTTATTTGCAACTGCAGTGTCTGTTTTTACTGCGGTACTCTTATCAAGACCAATCTCTTCTTTGGTATTTAAAAGATTACCTTTTCTAGCAGTAAGTGCAGCTTTTGCAATCAGATCATGAATTCTTTTAGCGGTTTCTTTTGAAACATCATCTTTGAAGTTCTCATCTGACTCTTCAACTTTTTTGTTCTGTTTAAAGATATCAAGATAAGTTGAATCCTCAGGAAACTCATCTAAAGCCTGACGCAGATAGCGGGTCATAACCTGAGGAGTGGTAGAACCTGGTTTTGGTTTTACTATTTCCTGAAGCTCAGGTTTTAATGTAGCTAATACCTCAGGCTGATTGCTTTTTACATAAGCAATAGATGCTGATAGGACTTCAGCTGTAGCCTGTTTTGATCGTAATGACAGTTCTTCAGTTGGAGCAAATACCTGTCTTATAGCCAAATCTCTTTGTAAACCAGCTCCCATGTTTTCGTAATCAGTAAGGTTTACAACGCTCTGACAGATGAATTTTCCAAGATTTTGTCCTGCAACAGTGCCTTCTGAGAGTACTTTTGGCAGATTCTTTAAATCTGATTCTAAAACCTGCGCAGCATCACGAGAACGCACCATTTCTCTTTGTGAGGATAAATCAGATGCTACTTTTTCCTGCAGGTTAGGATCTCTGTTAATTACTTGTACAGTAAGTTTTCTATAGTGACCCATAAGGGCAGAATCCTCGTTATAGGATTCTTTGGCAATAGAGGAACTATCTTTTACAAAGGAATTTAGGCTTGAATTTAACTGATTAAAAGTCCTTGACTGAGATTCAGCCAAAAGACCTTTGTGCTTTGAAATTACACTGACATATTTAGCAGTGGCATTAGCATTAATCTGAGCTTTTTGTGCCTCAGATTTAGTACCAGACTCTGTCTTATTTAGATCGGTATTGGACTTATCGACAGAAGTCTTTAAATCAACGTCTATAGTATCCATGGAAGCTTACTGATTATTTAGATATACGTATATGCGTATATCATAGCAAAATACTAATCTTGATACGCAGATCTTTGACGCATTTGTGAAATTATCTTTAGACATCTATGAGTTAACAACAGAAAAAAGCCTTTTCATGTTGTAAAATATAGGTTATGTATGTGAGGTCTATATGATTAAAAAAATTCTATGCACTGCACTAATTTCTATGGCTTTTATCACTGAAGCTAGTGCATCTCATTCTAATTACAGCCCAATGGCTCCACGTCAGATTTCTGTAAAGGCAAGTCATGCTGATTACAGCTATGGTTTGTCAGTATTACCAGGAAACTCAATTGATTCTATTGAATACATCAATAGAAATGCTTTCTGGAAATTAAATTATGTGGTTTTAGATAGATATCTCTTAAGACCTGTAGCTCATGGCTACTCAAAATTACCTGATTTTGCAAAATCATCAGTACATAATTTCTTTTCAAATCTTTCAGATCTCAACAATACTGTAAACAATGTTTTAGTAGGTGAGCCCGTAAGTTCAGGTGTTTCTTTAGGCCGTTTTGCAATTAACTCAACAGTAGGTTTGTTAGGCTTAATTGATGTAGCAAAACACATGGGACTAGAACAAAAATCCATGACTATGAATACTGTTATGGGTAAAGCAGGTGTCGATCAGGGTGCCTACATCATGGTGCCAGCATATGGTCCTACCACAGAAAGAGGCATCCATGCTTCAGCTGTAGATAACTGGCCTTACTATTTTGTAACTCCATGGACTTCAATTGCATGTACCGTAATTAACGGTATTGATGCACGTGCCTCTTTAATTCCACAAGAAGAGGCTATTGATAAGGCTGTTGATCCTTATGCTCAGTTACGTCAGGTCTATCTCATGTACCAAGAGGGTAGGGTAAATCCAAATACTTCTATGGAAAATAAAGAAGATAAAAACGTTGATAACTATTTAGATGAGATTGATGACTAATGAGTGCTGTTGATTTAGAGAATGTAAGAGCACAAATTGATGCTACTGACAAAGAGTTAATCAGTCTGTTAAAACGTCGTCAGGATCTTGTGATAAAAGCAGCTTCCTGTAAAAAGGATCTTGGAGTAAGTGCTTACTCTCATGAAAGAGAAGCCTTTGTAATTGATAACTGTGAAAAGTTAGCAAGAGAATATGATCTGCCAAAAGGACTCTTATCTGACATTATGAAAAGAGTTCTGCGTGAGTCATATAAACTCTGTTCAAACACTGACTTTAACTATCCACGCTGTTTAAAGACTGATGGCGACGTAGTGATTGTCGGCGGTAACGGAGGTATGGGCAGGATCTTTTCTGATTACTTTGAAAAGTCAGGATATAGAGTCTTCTCCTTTGGTCACCGTGGCTGGGATAAAGCTCCAGAATATTTAAAGAACGCTAAAATCGTTATCGTCTCAGTACCTATTGATATCACTATTGATGTCATCAAACAGTTGTCCCCTCTTTTAAGAGACGATCAGATCTTATGTGATTTTACTTCTGTAAAAGCTCCTATTGTTGAAGCAATGATGAAGTATCACAAAGGTCCTGTTTTAGGTCTTCATCCAATGTTTGGACCTGATGTTAAAAGTTTAGTAAAACAGGTTGTGGTCACTGTACCTGAGCGTGATGAAAAAGCTTCAGAGTTTTTAGTAGAGCAACTGCGTATTTGGGGCGCTAATATCTGCAGATGTTCAGCTAAAGAGCACGATAGAGCTATGAGTATCATTCAGGCATTACGCCACTTCAGTACCTATGGCTATGGTAATTTCTTAAGTGAAATTGCTCCAGATCTTGAGAAGTTAAAAGATCTCTCAAGCCCTATTTATCGCTTAGAACTTATGATGGTAGGTCGTCTGTTTGCTCAGGATCCTCGTCTGTATGCAGACATTATCATGTCATCAAAGCAGAACTACGAGTTAATTGAGAAATTCGTAAACAGCCTTAAAGAGCAGTTAAAGGTAATCAAAGACGTAGATGTTGATACCTTTACAGAAAGATTCTTGAATGTAAGAAAATATTTTGGTGATTTCTCTGAAGAAGCTCTAAAAGAAAGTGGCAGTATCTTAGCTAAACTTCAGGATGAAAGATAGTTATGCGTAAACCTATAAAGCTGTTAGCTTTTATCCTAGGCTTTCTTTTATGTATTTTGATAGCTTCAGCATTTGCTGCAAGCTATATTTTTGACAGCAAATTCAATGATGCGCTAAGACTTGTCAATGAAAGACAGTCTTATGCCAAAATCCAGTATAAGCCTGTTTCAAGTTCTCTTTTATCTAAGAAAGGTAAGGTATCAATTACTGTCCCTGACTCTCCTGTAGGTGAGATAAGAGCAAGCTTTTTAGTTGATATTACCTTCTCAGTATCATCCTTTACAGTTAAATTTCAAAAAGAAAACTATGACGGTAATATCGATGAATTACTCTCATCAATAGGTTTACCTGTAATTGATATGACAGGTGAGGTGAACTTCTACCCATGGCAGTTAAAAGGTGATGCTAATTTAAGAACTACAGGCTTTGAGTTAAATCTTGAGGATGGAAGGTGCCGAATTGGAGACACTGTAACTACAGTGTCCGGTAGAAGCTTAAATTCTATCGATGCTTTGTTTTCCTTCTCAGGTATCAACTGTCGAGGACAAGACATCTATTCTGGTCGCGAGGCTTACAACTTAGTTTTTCAGAATTTAAAGACCAAGGCTAAACCAAAGTTTAATCTCTCAACTAAGAAACTAGCATTAGACTCATTTGCCATTACCTTTGATGAGCTGTCAGCTGATGCTTCTACTTTATATTTAATCGGCTTTAAACCTGATGACAATGTTAAAGATAAAACTCTAAGAGACAGTTTCTCTGTTAAGAACTTTAACGTTGAAGTCTCATTTGCCAATAAAGATGCTGGTTACCAAAAGATAAGTTCAAATGGTTCAATGGATGCTTATTTTGCTTTCCCTCGTATCAGAGAGGGGCAAACAGTTCCTTTCTATGATCTGTCTAAATTAAGTTATGAAAGCTCAATAGACAGTATCAATCTTATGAACTTAATCAAGACCATTAAGCATTCAGATGATCCAATGCAAAGCGTTATTTCAAATCTATCAAAACCAGTTAAGGTAAATCTTGAGAACTTCTCTTTTCTGCATAACGGTAAAGAGACCAAGTTCCAAGGAGAGAGTTCTCTTTCATTTAACGCAAATGATAAAAAGCCTGAGAATATCTACTTAAAGCTCTTTGCTAAATCTCCTGTAGATTTTGTTGATGAATGGGTAGATTCTCAATACAAGGTAGGTCTTGAGGATTACTTAAGATCTGGCGCTATATCATCAGATGGCGGTAACTATTCAACTGTATTAGAGTTAAATGGTAATAAGATCACTTTAAATGGAGTAGATATCAATTCAGATTTAAACAAGTCTGATGAAGACGAGAAGCATTTAAAGAAAGATCTGACAATTAATCTTGATGATCTATAGCCATGTTGAAGACAATAGAGCTTGTACTTTTAAAGATGGTGAGATCAAGTGTAAGTAAAATCATTAAGATCTTAAAACTAGGATTACTCAAGCTCTAAGTTACAGATAAGCATATTGCTGTAAGCTCTTAGAAAATAGAGGACACAGAAAAATGAGAATATTACTTTATATAGCAATGCAAATTGCAGTGTTACTGCTTGTAAGCATCGTAGGCTCAATCCTACTAAACATCTTTGGTATTCAGATTGATGGACAAAGTTATGCTTCATTATTAGTAATGTGTGCAATCTTTGGATGTGTAGGTTCTATAATTTCATTGTTCTTATCAAAAACAATGTGTAAAAAAGCTTATGGCGTACAGGTAATTACCACTCCTAGAAATCAGCAGGAAGCTTTTTTACTGAGCACAGTCAGAATGCTAACTCAAAAAGATGGTTTAGCAATGCCTGAGGTTGGTATCTATAACTCACCTGATCCTAATGCTTTTGCAACCGGTGCTTCAAAGGATGCTGCTTTAGTAGCTGTTTCATCTGGATTATTAAATTCTATGAGCCAGTCAGAGGTCACTGGCGTATTAGGTCATGAGATTTCTCATATCAAAAATGGTGATATGGTAACCATGGCTTTATTACAAGGTGTGCTCAATACCTTTGTTTACTTCTTCTCATATGTGGCAGCTTTTGCCATTGTAAATGCTACAAGAGGCAACAACTCAGACAATCGCAATGTATCTTTTGGCTCATCCATGATGTTCTACTCAATTAACTCTATCATGCAGATGGTCTTTGGTTTATTTGCAACCATGATCCTGATGTGGTTCTCAAGATTTAGAGAATACAGAGCAGATGCTGGCTCTGCCATGTTAAATGGTAAAGAGTGTATGATTGGTGCCTTAGAAGCTTTAAAGCGTGGTATTCAACCTAAAGAACGTAAAGATAAGAGCTATATGCAGGCTCTATGCATCAACGGACCTGTAACTGTATCAGAGCTCTTTATGTCACATCCACCATTAGAAAAGAGAATTGCAGCTTTACGTTCTATGTAAGACACTCCGTCTATGTAAAACGTTCTGTGTAAAGGAATAGAACCTTCACAATTTCCTTTGATTACAGTAGTAATACTGAATAAATTACACTAAACTCCGATAACTAAAATAAGTCATCGGAGTTTTTTATAGGTGAAATATGTATAAAAATAAGAAAATGCCTCTCATCGTAGCTGAATTGTCAGGAAATCATAATGGTTCTTTAAACAGAGCTATTGAGCTTATGGAATTAGCTCATGAGTGCGGAGCCGATGCTGTAAAAATACAAACCTATACCGAGGATTCATTAACATTAGATTCTGACAGACAAGAGTTCAAATTAGAAGGTGGACTATGGGGAGGTCAGACCTACTATGAGCTGTATAAAAAAGCTAAAACACCTCGTGAATGGATGAAACCTCTGTTCAATCATGCTAAAGAGCACGGGATCTTTCTGTTTAGTTCACCTTTCTCATATGATGATGTTGACTGTTTAGAGGAGGCAGGTTGCCCTGTTTATAAGATTGCCTCATACGAATTAAATGACACAGGCTTAATTGATTATTGTGCTTCAAAGGGTAAGCCTATGGTGATGTCAACAGGCCTTGCTACTTTAGAAGAGATAGACAGAGCTGTTGCAGTAGTTAGACGTCACGGCATTGATGATCTTACTTTACTTCACTGTGAGAGCAGATATCCTGCTGATCCTGAAAAGTTTAATTTAAACTCCATTCCTTTCTTAAAAGAAAGATACCAATGCAGAAGTGGTTTATCAAATCATGCAATAGGTGATGAATTAGATATTGCAGCTACTGCACTTGGTGCTGATATGATTGAAAAACACTTTACCGATGATAAGAAAAACGGTGGTGTTGACAGTGCCTTCTCAATGGAAAAGCACGATCTTATAAAACTTGTAAAAGACTGTAAGATGGTGGCTAAATCTTTAGGTGTAAAGGGAATTCATTTACAGGATGATGAATATCCTATGAGAATGGGCAGACGCTCAATTTACCTTGTAAAGAATATTAAGAAAGGGGAGTGTTTAACTAAAGAGCATGTGCGCTCTGTAAGACCAGCTTTAGGTTTAGAACCATATCTTTTAGATGAAGTTTTAGGTAAAAGGGCTAAATGTGACTTACAAGAAAAGACTCCTTTAAAACAAGAAGACTTTGAGTAAGTCTGGTTTAAAAAGAATGCGCCTTTAGGCGCATTTTTTAGCAATGTATAAAAACAAAAATGCCCCAATTAAGGGGCATTTCTTAGAAATTATCTAGCAAAAATTATTTGCCTGACTCTTCCATTGACTTGATTAACTCAAGAACCTTGTTTGAGTAACCGATTTCGTTATCGTACCATGATACTAACTTAACGAACTTATCGGTTAAAGCAATACCAGCCTTCTCATCGAAGATTGAAGTGTGGGTGTTGCCTAAGAAGTCTGAAGATACAACAGCTTCGTCGGTGTAATCCATAATGCCCTTCATAGGACCTGCAACTGCATTCTTGATAGCAGCACAGATATCAGCGTATGAAGCACCCTTCTTTAAGGTACAGGTTAAGTCAACAACTGAAACGTCTAGTGTTGGAACACGGATTGACATACCAGTTAACTTACCATTTAATGAAGGGATAACCTTACCAACAGCCTTTGCAGCACCAGTTGATGAAGGGATGATGTTGCCAGCAGCACCACGGCCACCACGCCAATCCTTCATTGAAGGACCGTCAACAGTACGCTGAGTAGCAGTTGTTGAGTGAACAGTAGTCATTAAGCCCTGCTCTAAACCGAACTCATCGTTGATAACCTTAGCTAAAGGTGCTAAGCAGTTTGTTGTGCATGATGCGTTAGAAACGATATCCTGACCAGCATAAGTGTCGTTGTTAACGCCCATTACGAACATTGGGGTTGAATCCTTTGAAGGAGCTGACATAACAACACGACGTGCACCAGCCTGGATGTGCTTACGTGCTAACTCGTCTGTTAAGAAGAAACCAGTTGACTCAACAACGTAATCAACACCGATGTCACCCCACTTTAAGTTTGCAGGATCACGCTCAGCAGTTACGCGGATGGTGTTGCCGTTTACAACCAGGTGACCATCTTTAACTTCTACTTTGCCCTGGAACTGACCGTGCATAGTATCGTACTTTAACATGTAAGCCATGTAATCAGGTGGTAATAAATCATTAATACCAACAACCTGAATGCCTAACTCTGGACGATAGATTGAAGCACGGAATACGAAACGACCGATACGGCCAAAGCCG
>Ga0256405_10001488_pt1 | contig 63223 bp, 52 predicted proteins | sample RumenRJG_02DNA_FD_189096 | JGI IMG/M metagenome (GOLD analysis project Ga0256405, IMG submission 189096) | Bovine rumen microbial communities from Lethbridge, Alberta, Canada - RJG_02 | ecosystem: Host-associated > Mammals > Digestive system > Stomach > Rumen | place: Canada: Alberta... | reverse complement strand
TAAAGCCTTAAAATCTGTTACTTTTGTCCTCGACTTAAATTCATACAATTTATGGAGAGAACATCAGATTTTGAACAGCTGCTCTTCCTATATAAGACGGAGGGCAAAGGCATTAGCCTGGAACAGTGTTGTACCAACAGAGACATTAACTATTGTGTCTTTGACAGATGGTATCACATTTTGCATGAGTAAGACGGACTTGTACAAGAGAAATGATGGGGCGGTATTTTTCTTCATTCCTTTCAGGGAGAATGGCGGAGGGTTTTCCTCTCACTGATGTCTGTCGTGACTACGCCCTGATGCTGTCTGGACAGTTCACTATTGATTAAAAAACTTAAAATTTACTTAGCCTAGCAAAAAACGGGGATACTCGAAAGTACACTGCTTAAAGTTGACGAGCAACAATTGGACGTTTATTATCAACGAAGAATTAGCATAACTTAAAGTAATATAAAATTATGGCATTATCAATATTAGAGGAATTATGTTACAGTACGACTCGGATCGAAACCAAAGATAAAGAGGGAAATCTATATTCTGGTACAGGCTTTTTCTATTCTTTTAATATAAAAGACAATAAAGTGGTTCCTTTATTATGCACTAATAAACACGTAATAGAAGGAATGACCGAGATTACACTTACACTTACCAAAGCCGACAAAGAAGGCAATCCGTTGGACTTAGAACACATAACTGTCACACTAAGAAATAATCAATCAGATTGGATTTTCTTTCCAGATACTAATGTAGACTTATGTGTATTGCCTATAGCATCCATCATCAATCATGAAATAAAGAATAATACTCCTGTTTTTTATCGTATGTTTGATGATTCATTGATACCATCTGCGGAACAAATCGAAAAAATAGATGCGATAGAAGACATAATAATGATTGGATACCCTAATGGCCTATGGGATGAAGTCAATAACAAGCCATTGGTACGTAAGGGAGTAACTGCGACTAATTTTAAGTATAATTACAATGGAAGAAAAGAATTCGTCATAGATGCCGCATGCTTTCCTGGCTCAAGTGGCTCTCCTGTACTGATATGTAATCTTGGAAGTTATCGAGAAAAAAATGGAGGTATTAATGTCGGTGGAAATCGAATATATCTTTTGGGTACATTATATGCTGGACCTCAATTAACTGTAACAGGCGATTTGAAAGTCATTAATATACCAACATCTCAACAACAAGTTTTATCAGTTTCACATATTCCAAACAATTTAGGGTATGTAATAAAGTCTGAAAGACTTAAAGAAGTTACACAACTTCTAAAAGACAAGTTTGGATTTGAGTAAAAGTATGCTTTTAAGGATACAAAGCATCATAACAAAAAATTTGTTTTAAAAAAATATAAAACTATGAACGAGAAATATCAGGAGATTGTGGAGAACGCTCAAAAAATATATACAGATTTGAAGATTGAGCAATATAGACATAAAATAAGTCAGTTTGAGAACTTATCCAAAAAATTCAAATTGGACAATGTTGACGCGACTTTTTCTATTAAAACAAGTAATAATACACAAAAGAATTGATTATGGCTTCATGGAATGAAATACTCACGAGGTTAGGAGAGACACCCAGTCCGTATGATCAGATACGCAGAGAATACGTTAAGCAACTTTCAGCCAAAACAGGAAGGAATACTATAGTTTACTATTCCTCTTGGCTTCAAAAATCGATTTCAGCTGGTGGAAGATTCGATTTTGGCATAAACGATTATGACAAAACCGGATTTATGACATGTATACACAAACTTGATAAAGAAAAAGGTCTTGACCTTATATTACATACTCCTGGTGGCGATGTTTCTGCAACAGAATCTCTGGTAACATACCTTAAAAGTATATTCGGTAATGACATAAGAGTCATTGTACCTCAAATGGCGATGTCTGCAGGAACAATGATAGCATGCTCTGCTAAAAGTATTGTAATGGGGAAAGAATCGAGTTTAGGACCTATAGATCCCCAATATGGTATGTATAGAGCCCATGGAATAATTGAAGAGTTTAATACAATCCAGAGCCTTTTCAAAACTAATCAAGCACAAGCCCAGGCATGGGTACCAATATTGTCTAAGTATAATCCTACTTTAATTGGGGAATGTCAAAAAGCTATAGATTGGGCAAGTGGATTAGTAAAAGATTGGCTTAAAACCAACATGTTTCTTGGTGACGCTGCTGCTGATGCAAAAGCGCAACAAATTGTTAACTATTTAAGCAATCATGCATTAACAAAATCCCATAGTAGACATATACATGCTGACAAACTCAAATCCTTGGGACTTGTTATTGAGGATTTGGAAGCCGATAACGACTTTCAGGACATTGTTCTAAGCATACACCATGCAACAATTATAACATTTACGAACACTAATGCTGTAAAAATTATAGAAAATCAGAATGGAGTATCATTTATAAGTTCGCTTAATTAAAAAAGTATCCACACAAGAGTTTAGGGTGCATTACCCCGTAAAGACAATAGATCCTGCTGAGAAACAGACAAAATCCATATGGAAGATATTTACAAACTTTTTGTAGCTCATCCTTCCTGGGGGGGGGAATCCTATCTGCAATTCTGTTGCCATTATTGGGATGGGGAATCGGAAATCTATATGACAGATTCAATGGTGACAACAAATTTTCCAATAAGAGATTTGTCTATCGAATTGTAGGATGTGCTGTTCTCGGCATCCTGACGATTTCGCTTGAACATTATATTATCCCAAATTCCCGGTTCTAACCATGTAATTATAGTTAAACAAATCTAAACAATTGATATATAGCTATATTAACATTGCGTATTTCGTAATATATGGTTATATTATGCACCATAAAACATAAATATATGGCGCATCCACACTATAATATCATAGAAACCACCCAGAAGAAGACGGGCGTTACATACATTTACGAGGATTATTCCTATTGGGACAGTAAGCGTCCAAAAATGACGTATTGCTTAATGCCTTAAATCTGTTTATGTTGTCCTTGACTTAAATTCATACAATTTATGGAGAGAACATCAGATTTTAGAGAGCATTCGACAAGTAATTATCATAATTCAAATTGTTTTTAAACTTATAGGACTATGTCCAAATCCATAAAGAAAAATCTTTTCTACAATATTCTGCTGAATGTCTCTGCGGTAATATTCCCTCTGATTACAGCTCCATATGTTGCAAGAGTATTGCAGCCTGACAATATTGGATTGTTTAATTTTGCAAACACCTATGCTGGCTATTTTGCTTTAGTGGCAGCATTAGGAATTCCTACCTATGGAGTTAGAGAGGTAGCCAAGCGACGTGACGACAAGAAAGCTTTGGGTGAGCTTTTGTCTCAGCTTTTCTCCATTAATGTATACACAACCATCATAGTTTCTATTCTCTATGTCATAAGTCTTCTTATAATAGGTCAGTTAAGATTGCATGTTCTATTCTTTCTGATTGCAGGTTTTGTCATATATACATCTCCTTTTAGCATCGAATGGTATTATCAGGGACTTGAAAATTTTGGTTTTGTGACATTGCGCACAATTGTGGTAAGAGTTGTTAGCATTATCGGACTATTTATTTTTGTCCGAGATTCAGGAGATGTTATCAACTATTTACTCTTAAATGTTTTCGGCTCTGTCATAAGTAAGGTTTGGAACTATATAGTATTGGTTAAGTCTGGGATGAAGCTACATCTTGTTTGTTCTGGACTTAAGCAGCATTTAAAGCCTGTTTCTGTTTTATTCGCATCTTCAATAGCGATTTCAATTTACACGGTCTTAGATACTCTGATGTTAGGATTCCTCACAAATTATTCAGAAGTCGCATATTATAATCAGGCTACGCACATTTCTAAGATGCTTTTGGCTATTGTTACAAGTTTATCAATTGTAGCTATGCCACGTGTTTCGTATTATATGGAAAATGCGGAATACGATAAAATAAATGATTTAATGAAGAAATCATGTGGAATAGTTTCTCTAATGGCTATCCCTATGGCTATAGGTCTTGCTGTCATTTCTCCAGTTTTTGTACCATGGTTTTTTAGTAAATCTTTTGTCGGAACCATAGTTCCTATGCAGATCCTGGCCTTTCTAATCATCTCAATTGGGTTTAACAACTTATTAGGCATACAAATATTGTTAGGTTTAGGACATGATAAAGCATTCTTTAATTGTGTATTGATTGGAACTTGTAGCAATTTTATCTTAAATTGCATTTTGATTCCTTGCTTTGGAGCTACAGGAGCGTCTATTGCTTCATTAACTGCCGAGACACTTATTCTCCTGGTTGAAATCGTTATCGTATATAGAACGACCAAGATAAGGGTAAATTGTTCAGGAGATATTGTCAAATCACTTCTTGGATCACTTCTTTTTATCCCTCTATCAATGATCGTTTCTTTGTACTTGAATAGTTGGCGGTATATATTTACATTTATGATTAGTGGAATTGTCATCTATTTCGCTTTTCAATATATGGTTAAGAATCAGTCATTACTGCTTTTTAAAAGCCTTATCATAAACAAAATTAGAAAATGAATATCAAAAAGAAAATAAAATCGGGCGCAAAGTCGATTGCCAAGGCACTTGTTAAGTCGCTCGTACCGCAAAGTGTGATGCGCCAAATAACAGGAATGCGTAATTTGGCCTATAAAAACGAAGGACGTAAAAATCATTTCCTACGATATACTCTTGTCTTAGATAAGCGTAGTCTTACAAGAGATGATGATTTTGTTCGCCAGATGGATGTTATTTTTCATAAAATGAAAATTAATATCAGTACTCGATTCATATATCCTTTTGATAGCACTACAGCAAGAGCTTTACCCGTTGGGTACTTGAATCTGACAAGTATGACTCCAGACTTTGGTAAAATAATAAAAACACCTCTTTCTGAGATAGAAAATAGCTTATCTCAATGTAGAAATGCTTCTTTTAAACAAACAGAAGTCCATATGGTCATAGCATTGCGATCTTTAGTTAATCGTATTACTAAAATGATGGAGGGGAAAAGAAGCGATAGCATAAGTTCATATATTCCCAATATACTTGAAAGAGCCCCAAAAACAATGGAAGAAGCCCTTCAAAAAATACTTTTCTTCCATGCTGTCTTTTATCAAGCACAACATTTACACATAGGCTTAGGCAGATTAGACAAAATCCTCCTATCTTACTATAAGAGCGATGTTGAGAATGGCACATTGACGAGAGCATCTGCCAAAGAGCTTATCAAGGAATTCTGCCGGACACTTAATAGGGATATGAAGACCAAGAGTGTTGCGCTTCAGGGTGATACTGGCGAGTATATCCTTTTAGGGGGAATTGACAAAAACAATGTGCAAGTTGATAATGAATTGACAGCACTGTTTCTTGAAGTTGTTGGAGAACTCAAACTCCCTACCCCAAAGATAATTCTACGTGTTAACGATCAAACCTCTCATGACATTTGGCAAAAGGCGATAGATTGTATCTCAACAGGCTGCGGGTCTCCACTTCTTATGAATGAGACGCTTATTATGAAAAATATGATTCGCTTTGGATATCGTAAGGAAGATGTTTCTGAGTTAGGAACATCAGCTTGCTGGGAACCACTGATCATCGGAAAATCATTTGATCAGAATAACAGTCTTAGAAGTATCATCGCTGTCAAATCTGTTAACGATTTAATTAAAGGTGATAAAGATACGGCAAGCTTTGATTCATTCAATGAAGAGTTCAAAAAATGCCTTTATGCTCAAATTGTTGCTGGTTGTCATGATCTAAATTTAGACTGCTCTCCTCTTTTTACACTGTTTATGGATGACTGTATTGCTAATGAAAAAGACTATAGTGAGGGAGGCGCACGATACGCTTATCATGGCATGCAGGTATTGTCACTTCCGAATGCGATTAATTCTTTGTTGAACATTAAGAAATTTGTCTTTGAAAGTCATCTTTTCTCTATGCAGGAGTGTGCGGAAGCAATAAACAGCGATTATCAGGGTCATGAAGATATGCAAGAAGCATTCAGAACCAACCCTCAACAGTTTGGAGCTGAAGATGCGACTGTCATATCATTAACTAATGAACTTCTTAATATCATCAGTGAAGCTGCTAAGCAATGCAAGATTAATGGAGCCAAAGTTAAGATTGGTATAAGTTCCCCCTCCTTTGTGGATGAAGGTTCTAAATTTGGTGCTACACTTGACGGCCGGAAGGCGGGTGCCCCATTTAATGTGCATATTTCTCCCCTCTCTGAAAAAGTAGGAATTAAAGAGGTCTGCGACTTCGCCGGTAAAATTAATTATGCCGACAACATGCTAAATGGCAATGTCGTTGACTTTATTCTGCCTCATGCATTTTTAAAAGACCCCGGCAAACTGGAGATAATCTTAAAAGATGGTATGCATAATGGCATCTTCGAATTGCAATTGAATGTGATGGATGTAGCGACCTTAAAAGATGCTCTTGTCCATCCTGACCAACATAGGGATCTTATTGTACGAGTATGGGGATTCTCCGCTTACTTCAATGATTTACCTAAAGAATATAAACTCTATTTAATTCATAGGGCTGAAACATATGCAGCATAAAATCCGAGTTTCTGCAATTCAGAGACTATGCCTCCAAGACGGCCCAGGTGTAAGAACCACCGTTTTCCTCAAAGGGTGTTATCTACACTGCCCATGGTGCTGTAATCCAGAGACCATATACTTTGATAAGGAAGAGTATTTCTTAAAAGACCACACTAAATGTGGGTTTTCGAAGTTATGTGATTCTTGCGAAATAATGGGCGGACAAAGAGACAAAGGCTCTTGTCCATTTGGAGCCATAGTAAAGACTTATACAGATTATGATACAGATGAATTATATAGTCTGATATTAAGAGACAAGACTATCTACGAAAGAGGTGGCGGAGTAACATTTTCGGGGGGTGAGCCGCTGTTTCAGGCAAAACAGTTGTCTGAATTACTAAAAGCTCTTAAAGAAGATCATATTCATATAGCTTTTGAATCATCCTTATTTGCACCAAGAAATTCTTTTTTGGAAGTTAAGGATTTTGTAGATTACTGGTTAGTCGATGTAAAGTTCCAATTTGGTTTTATTACTCATCTACCTAAGGATATCTATAAAGATTCCTTTGCAGAGAATCTGCAAGACTTGCAAGAAGAGAATCCTGCAAATCTCAAAATTCGGATGGTCATTTCTCATCAAGCCATTTCAAAAACCAAAGATATCATTAGACGATTTAAGTTATACAATATAAAGAATGTGGAGCTCCTTCCTTGCCATCAATTAGGGAAGAGTAAGTATCAACAACTCAGCCAATCAGTTCCTGAGTTCTATGCACCGACAAAAGAAGAATTTGATTCTTTTCAGGGACAGTTGCTGGAGAATGGTATTCAATCTACATCGCTTACATTATAATGATTAGTTAAAAATCTAAAGATATAATGTTATGGCTCAATACGATTACTTAATAGTTGGCTCCGGCCTCTTTGGCGCCACATTCGCATATTTCGCTCACAAACAAAGGAAGAAATGCCTGGTGATAGACAAACGCCCACAGCTTGGTGGCAATGTCTATTGCGAGAACATTGAGGGCATCAATGTGCATAAGTATGGGGCACACATCTTCCACACATCGAACAAGGATGTATGGGATTTCGTCAACTCCATTGTACCTTTCAATCGCTATACCAATTCTCCGGTTGCCAACTTTCATGGCAAGCTCTACAATCTGCCGTTCAACATGAACACCTTCTACCAGATGTGGGGAGTCACAACACCGGAAGAAGCAAAGGCAATCATTTCTGCTCAAACTTGTGAAGTCATAGAGGATCAAATCCGTACTGGCAAACGCCTCCCTTCAGGGGAGGCCACAGAGAGGCTTAATCTCGAAGACCAGGCCCTATCTCTTGTAGGCAAGGACATCTTCTATACGCTGATTAAAGAGTACACAGAGAAGCAATGGGGGCGTAAGTGTACCGAACTTCCTGCTTTTATTATCAAGCGCCTTCCTGTAAGGTTGGTATTTGATAACAACTACTTCAACGATTCTTACCAAGGTATTCCTATAGGTGGCTACAATCGCTTAATCAACGGACTTCTTGAAGGAGTTGATACAAAGACAAACGTAGACTTCTTCAATAGTGAGTACCATGATTGGCATCGTTTCGCTGATAAACTTGTATATACGGGTCGAATAGATGAATTTTTCTCCTATAAGTTCGGTAAGTTGAATTGGCGCACAGTCTCTTTCAATACTCGCATAGAGAACACACCCAACTATCAGGGCAACGCGGTAGTCAACTACACTTCCCACGATGTCCCCTATACTCGTGTCATTGAACACAAGCACTTTGAAATGTTCGGTCAGCAAGTCTATGACAATCCCAAGACCGTTGTCAGTGAGGAGTACTCTACTGAGTACAAGGATGGTATGGAGCCCTACTACCCTGTCAACGATGCTACCAATAATGCGCTTGCAGACAAGTATCGCGCAGAAGCTGCTCAACAACAGAACGTCATCTTCGGTGGTCGCCTTGCCGAATACAAGTACTACGACATGGCTCCCATCATTGAGAAAGTCATGAAAATGTTTGAGTAATTAAATATTGTGTGTACAGGTTACATATTTTGGTGTCCTATATAATTTCTCTATCTTTATGAAACTGATTTTAGATAAAATAAATATTATTGACCACGCAGAAATTGAATTGAATGGTCTGACTGTTATCGTTGGAGAAAACAACTCTGGCAAAAGCACAATTGGCCGAATTCTCTTTTCTCTGACTAAAGCATTGAACAATACATTTGATGTGAATGCCACAAATATTAATAATAAGGTCAGAAAATTGATAGTGAATCTTCGACGTAGGCTAATTAGTGAAAAGTGTGAAGACAAATACTTTAAAGATGAAAATAAGCCATCAGAAGCAATGCTTCGTACTTATCACACGACACTCGATTTCGAAAGGGATTTGCACTCTTATTCTTCCATTGATGAATTTGCTAGGGACAAGATATCCATCATAGATAATTTGGAGATTTCGCCCAGAATGAAGACTCTTCTAAAGCGTGATATAGACAATATTGCTGTAACCTTAAATAACTCACAAAATAGAGGTGCCCTTTTCAGTACTGAATTTAGTTCCGTATCAGAATCCGAGTTTTTAAATCAGCTTTCAACTGAGTCTGGCAGCAAAATGAGACTTATCATGGAAGATGGAATTGCTTCAGTTGACATTGAATATTTAGAAGGCAACAAAGCGCATTTTAAAATAGGTAATCCCTCTGGTTTGGAAGACATAACATATATTGAGTCTCCATTATACCTGCATATACTGGATTTATTAGCTAATGCCTCTCCTTATCATGAAATGGGTTCGAGGTCGGCCTCAAGACTACGTATTTTCAGAATAGTACCTCTTCACATTATGGATTTTGCTAACAAAGTTAATTCAAATATGGACGGATATTTATCGCCAAACCTATTTGATACGAGTATTGTCTCTGATGTGAAAGATATTATGGGTGGCAGCTTCTTCTATGAATCAAAGATGAAGGCAATCATGTTCAGTCAAAACGGAAGAGAATTTTTTCCTCTGAACGTTGCATCCGGTATCAAAATTTTCGGCGTGTTGCAGATGTTACTTAATGGTTCATTTATTGATGCGACAAAACCTCTTGTATGGGACGAACCAGAGAATCATCTACATCCCGAATGGCAAGTGCAATTTGCTAAACTTCTTGTTCAGGTTTCAGCATCTGGTATTCCTGTTATGGTAACTACTCATAGTCCATACTTCCTTCAAGCCATACGCTATTATGCAGCAAAAGAAAAAGTGGAAAAATATGTTAGCTATTACACCTCAGAAAGAGAGAATGACGGGAAAGTTAGAATGATAGATGTAAGCAATAATCTTGAAGTTGTATTTCGTCGCTTGGCTGATCCATTAAATAGAATTATGAATATCGATGCCGTAAGGGCTGGTATAGAACTTTAAATATGACTGCAAGAGATTTATACAAAACTTTGTCACGAACTTATGGGCTACCATCTTTAATTCTTTGCGACTTACATAAACCTTGTAATTCACCAGCTAAAAGAAGATGTAACGAAGTACTTTCTCACCCGCTTATCAACTTTGATGATGTCAAATCCGCATTTCAAAAAGGGGAACTCGGTCCTCAAAAGGCATCCTCAGACGGTTATACATTTCAAGGAGAATGGTTTTGTTTTGTGGAAATCAAAGGATGGAGAGATTATCTTTGGTATAATCCTGATTCGACAAAAGAAGAAATTACTGCGAAGGCAAGCGAATATAACCTGTTGAAAAAATTTCAAGACAGCGTTTATGTATGCCAACAAGTCACACAGAATGCGAATCTATTCAAAGATAAAAAAATCGCATTCTTCCTTGTAACAGATATTGAAACATCTCAAAGTGGAATTTCTCTCTTCGTAAATAATTTGAATCTTTTGGCAACAAAAATACCTTCTAAGGAGGATTTTTGCAATCAGTCTTTATGCAACCAGCTTAAAAGCATACCTCAGGATGTAAGTACGTTTTATGTAGAGTGCAGCCATTTTGACAAGGCTATAAATGGACTGCCTTAATGCGACAACAAATTACTTTTTGCTTAGATAAAATATTTCCAATTTATAATCGGGCATCTTATAAATAATTAATGATTAATAATCATGGATAAGATATTAACTATCATCATTCCCACCTACAATATGGAGAAGTATCTCCGTCATTGTTTGGACTCTCTAATCGTCCCGAACATGGACAAGGTGGAAGTGCTCGTGATAAACGATGGCAGCAAGGATTCGTCCTCTGCTATTGGCCACGAGTACCAAGACAAGTATCCTCAGACATTCCGAGTTATTGACAAGGAAAATGGTAACTATGGTTCTTGTGTCAACCGAGGCTTAAAAGAGGCAACGGGAAAGTACGTCAAGGTGCTTGATGCGGATGATTCATTTGCCAAAGAGGCATTCAGTGATTTTATTGATAAGCTCCTTAAGGTGGATTCCGATATGATTCTTACAGACTTTGTAACAGTAGATGAATTTGGGAAGGAAACAAGTCGGTCTATCTATTCTAAGTCATATCCTGATATGCCGCAAGATGTTGTTTTTGGTTTTACAGATTACCTCAATCAACCTAATCACACATTTTATGGTCAAATGCATGGCTTCACATATCGTACTCAATTAGTACGTGATATGGGCTATCATCAGACGGAGGGAATATCTTATACTGATCAAGAATGGGTATTCAAACCTGTTACTAAGGTGAATACTTGTACTTATCTTCCTATGATCCTTTATCTCTATTTAGTTGGGAGAGAGGGGCAGACGATTAAGAACTTTGACAAGTCGGTAATGCAACTTGAAAAAGTTATAGGATCAATGATCGACTTTTATTACAAGTATGAATCAACCGTACATCATTGTGGAAAGTATTTACTTGGACAGATAAGATTTCAATTGACCCAAATGTATCAACATGCTCTATATGAGAAAATACTGTCACTTGAAACTATTCGTGAATTCGATGCGTCTATAAAAAAATATACAGAGATTTATCACCTTGTTGATAACGTTTCTGACGGTTTCCCCCTTTACTTTAAATATATTGATTATTGGAGGAGACATCAGTACAGAGAGATCCCTTCTTTTCTCATATCTATTAGTAACGTAGGCAAGTCTCTAATCCCATATCTAAGACGTGTCAAACACTTATTTAGATAATATTTGGGAAGCTGTTGTATCCTGACATTGTTGTTGAAAATTACGCATAATGCGAATGTTATTATAGCGGTCATAAGTATATTGAAATCAGACGACACATTTATATCCAATAAACATAATCGTTAACAACAAAAATGGAAAGCTCAAATCTAACTGTATTGATAACTACCTATAATCATGCTATATTTATAGACAATATCTTGCAGACTTTCTTTGGCTACTTAAAAAGAGGTATTGTATTCTCTATTCTTATTAGCGATGACCATTCCTCTGATAATACTTATGAAATATATCAGAAGTGGGCCAAACAGATTAAAAACTTAGAGTACTATAGCCATGATCAAAATATGGGTATGGACGAAAACTTCAAGACTGCATATTCTCATTGTAAAACAAAATATTGTTGGCTTTTAGGCGACCATAGGATGATCTCTTTTGAAGAGATGAAGGAGTTGTTAGACGAAGTTAATCAAGAGAAATACGATGCATGGATTTTGAAGACGAGAAGCGAAAATCACTTCCCCACTAAAGTATATACAGACGTAAATGTATTACTACGTGAGATAGGTTATAACATTACGAATAATGCATCATGCGTCATCCCAACTTCCTTTTTCCAGGAATGTTGTTATAAACGATATATGGGAACGACTTTCCTCCACATGGGTATCTTCATAGATAACCTCTGCCTTAAGAACGACTTTAAGGTTAAGTATCTGTGCGATATATTTGTTCAGAATATCGATATACCTGGTGAAGGTGGTACTGGTTGGGGTACTCATCCATTCCTTAACTTTGGTGTATGGTGGTATCAGTTTATCATGTCTTTACCCAGTCAAGTGACTTTGGAAACTAAAGAGCTTGTTCTAAAAGAACATAATAAGATTACAAACTTGTTTAGTTATAAGAATGTGCTCAGGCATATGTTGTTTCCAAATCGTCATGTTTACAAATCATCTTATTTGAAGTGTCGGAAATATTTCAAGTTTATTGAGTATCGCCCTGTTATATTCTATGATTTTGCGATTTGTTGTATTCCAGAATATATCTATTCGATTTTATACAATATAATTCGAAAGGTAAGGAAAAGTCTCCAGGGTGAATGATATCAAATTATAGTGATGGCTCCCACATCTTCAATGCGGGAGCCATCCAGACGAAACAGACTAATGTCAGAGCTCCTCTATATACCCGAACACCTCATGCACGTTGAAGCACGGACAAGCCTTGGGTGTAGTCCCCGGCAGATCACGATGTCCGACGATCTTAGCATTAGGAAACATCTTATGGAGGATGGTCTGCAGGTCAGTCAGTCGCTCCGTTTGAGCAGGCGTGCGGGTGTCGCAGGGCAGTCCGTTCTCGTCCAGCCCGCCCTCATAGCAGATACCGATGGAGCAATGGTTGTATGGCACGGCATGAGCCCCGACCTCAAGCTGCATGCGGTGCTGCGTCATCGTGCCGTCACGGCGGATATAGGTATTAACAAAGAAATCAACTATCACACATTTAGCAAGTAATCTTGCAACCATTTAAAGGTGTAATTCCTGAAATTAAATGAAGAAAATAATCTCGACGAGCTCACCAAAAACATCAATATGCGGCGGAACTGGAGGCTCGGGGGACAATTTCTGAGCCAGTGCATGAGTAACTTAATATGGATAAGATTACTTTGATCAAAATGCTCCTTGCCTCCAAGGAGGAGAGCAAGAAGCTCCAAGATAAGTTGATTGTCTTAGGAAGGAAGCAAGGAGCGTGAGGCTAAAGCCGAAGCCCGCAACGAGGAACTAATGAGAGCCAACCGCAGACAAATGGAATATCAGGTAAAGCTGATGGACAAGCTGACAGAGATGCAGCGTCAGTAGAACAAGACCAGTGACCAGTATGCGGATCTCTTGGTTGAACTCAAACGCCAGAAGGACCTAAACAAGCAGGTCTGCAAGGGCAAATATGATACCACCAAGCAGGATGCGGACAGGGGCGAGAACAATGAAGACAACGATGACGAGCAGCGCGGTGAACGTGTTCAGCAGAGTAAGGACTTCAATGATGATCCCAAGACACTGAAGGATGCCTGCAACGATCTTCCTGCCAGTGGCAAGAGTAATGTATCTTCATAGTTTCTTCAAGAAGTTCTCTGAGGGCTACCGTGGCTACGCTTGGATGCTGCTTGCGCAACTCGCTATTGATAAAAAATAAATTTTACTCAGCCTAGCAGAAAACGGATGCCCGAAAGAACCTTGTTTGAAGGCGAAAGGCAACAATTGGACGTTTTCTCATGATACACGATAAAGTAAGATAGTATCTTACAATGTAATTTTTTTATGAATGTGGTTTGCAGATTGTGTTGTGATTATATTTATTATTGGGCAGAAATTAAGAAGGAAATATCGGTAAGACAGGAGACTCTAAAGCCTTTGTTGGGTAATAGATCTTTCAAGATGCTTACTAATATGCTAATCGTTGGAGAAGATAAAAGATTCAGATATCATTGGGGGATAGATTTGATAGCAATCTGTCGCGCTTTTTTACATAATATTATCGGCAAGCATGAAGGAGCAAGTACAATTGATCAACAATTAGTAAGGGTTCTAACTGGAATAAAAACTCCAACTTTGTATCGTAAAATTCTTGAAATTTTATTAGCAATACGGGTAGATAACTATATTGATAAAAGAACTATAGCTTTGCTCTATTTAGATAAGGCCTATTATGGTTCAGATTTTTTTAATTTAGATGCTTTACTACAAAATTATGGGCTTAATAAGTATTCAAAACTTGATCCTATTCTCAGTGCAGAGATTGTGGCTCGTTTGAAATATCCAGAACCTAGAAATAAAGAGTCCATAAAAATCAAGAGGATTGAGCAACGTGTAAACTACCTCCTCAAATTATATAATAATCGTTTCTATCGCTATGTCTATGAATATAAATGATTATTTCGTTGACAGTATTTGGCTAAAAGATGCAACAGAGCGGTATATTGGCTCGGGAAAATTTAAGGATTCTTTCCTAAAAATGCCTGACAAAGAAAGGAAATCTCTGATTTATCATTATGTTATTGACAATGAACCTTATGTTTTTAGGGCCAAGCCTTTATTAATGGAACAAACTAAACAGTTCATTGCAGATTCCATAGGACAAATCAATGTTGAGGATATCAGACTGATTGGAAGTGCAAAAACAGGTTTTTCTTTAGACCCGAACAACTATGGTAAGTCTTTCAATAATAATAGTGATCTAGATTTTACTATCATTAATCCAGAATTATTGGACTTATTAAAAAACGATTATGAAACATGGACAAAAGCTGTAAATGATCGGGCATTATCAACTGATGGTAGAAATCGAAGATATTGGAAAGATAATATAAGAGTAATCAAGAATAGTTTTAGTAAAGGTTATGTTGATACCCACTTATTTCCAAACTTAAAAGATTTTTGTCCTAATGCGCAATTAATTGCTGATACAATGTCAAAGGTTTTAATTAAATTGAAAGAGAAACAGCAAATTGATGTCAGACAATGTTCCGTTAGGGTTTATAAGAATTATCAGATATTTCTTAACTATATTGTGAATGGGATTTCTAAGTCCTTTAGTTAGTTTTTCCCTTGATATATGCATAAAAGTAGATATCGTATACTACAACATATGCAATAAATAGAAAACATTATGACACACGATATAAAATTCAGCGTGACAGTACCGGCATATAAGTTTCTTAATATTGAAGAATTTAACAATTAAATTTTAGAAAGTATTGCCAGCACGCTGGCAAAGAATGAACAATAAATAAATTTGAATTATGTTATTACAAAGATTGTTTTGGCTCATATCTTTATGGCCAAGTATATATCTTATACGTAAGATAGTTAAGAGAAAGGATATAAATTGCTTTGATTTAATCCTGTTCTTTCATTTGATCTATTTTTCATTCTGTCCATTAATATCTAATATTAATGATTTTAGATATGATGAAATAAAATTATTTGAGGCAGTAAGCGTTGATGTGACGTTCGAAATGTCATACGTTATGAATTTTTTCTATCTGATCTTAGTTCTTGTAGACGTAGGATGGTCTAATTCAAGATACGCTAAGAGATATAATTTAATAAACATAACGTTTTGTCTTCGACATATATCTGATAGGTTTAATCCTTCTAATAAATGGCTTATAATCTATTATATTCTATTCCTTATTTTGAGTGTTGGAGGCTTTTTCATAGGCACTGTTTCTTTTATTAGAAGAGAGGCTGATCTTGTGGGAAATGACCCGCGTGTATTGCTTGTTGGAAACATAGTAGATTCGATTAGAGTTATTGTTACTATTATATTAACTATTTATCTCTATAAACGATATAAGAATAAAACGATAAATCTATTTGACAAAATTTCTGCTGCTCTTTTCGTAGGAACGATGCTATTGCAGTCGCGCACTTTCCTGATAGAAGTGATATTTAGTTCTTTGCTTTGCCTTTATTCCATGAACAAATATTTTGCGAATAGGAAGGTTGCAATCACTGGTGTATTACTTTTTGCGCTATTATACACTACGGTCTTTCCTTTTATGCAGAAATATAGGGACTTAAAAAAATGGGATACCTTTTATGGCAAGGTAAATTATTCGCTCATTGATTTTGATGTTGTTCAGCGTGTCTTAAACGGAGAAGCTTCTTACTATGAGAATAATTCTTCATCCAGGAAGCTTTACTTATACAGTATTGCTGCAAAATTTGTTGATGTACAACCGCAATATGGAAGTCTGACAAAATTGAGTGTATTATATGGAATCCCTTCTGCAATATATAAAGGTAAGCCACAGACTGCATCTGAAGATTATATAGAGAAAGCTTCTGGAATGTATATTGATATTGCAGATAGTATTATTTTATTCTCCATTTTTGATTATGGACTGTTGCTTGCCCCTATAGGCTCATTTTTGATTTTCTTCTCTTTACTTTTTGTATGGGATAGAATTATAAGATTCTTCAATAAAACTAAATTTGATATACTTGTAAATGTATTTGGACTACAATCGGTCTTTGTGGACTCTGTCAGATTGGAACAATCACCAGATCAGTTCCTTGGTGCTTTTATCAGAGGTATCCTTATTATTCTATTATTTTACTTCCTCTCTTTTATTTTGAAAAGTATATGGGGATTTGAGCAAAATAAATATATAAAAGGATGAATGTATCTATAATACTGGTGAACTACAACACCCATGATCTTACACAGGCTTGTATAGACTCAATTTTTGAAAAAACTAAGGATATTGAGTTTGAGGTTATACTGGTAGACAACGATTCTAAAGACGGAAGTCAAGAGATATTTTCAAAAGACAGAAGGATTACCTTCGTTGAATCCGGTGGCAATATAGGTTTCGGAAGAGCTAATAATCTTGGGGTTAAGAAGGCTACTGGCAAATATATCTTTTTCTTGAACACCGATACCCTGCTTGTTAACAACGCAATCAAATGTTTCTTTGATTATTGTGAGGAACATTCGCATGATAAGTTTGGAGGCATAGGGTGCCTATTACAAGACAAAGAAGGCAATACTATTCATTCCTTTGCGCGTTTTCCGACACTGACCAGTAATCTTAGAGATTTTTTGGTTGCACCAATATACAAGAAGTTGGGCAAAACTTATCAACGATATGACACGACCGATGATGATGTGACTAAGGACTCATTTCGCGTTGACTATGTAACAGGAGCTGACCTGTTTGTTTCGCGTGAGCTGATAGATAAATGTGGTGCCTTCGACAAAGACTTCTTCATGTATTTTGAGGAAACTGAGATGCAACACCGTTGGACATGGAATGGATATCCTAGTTATATCATAAAGTCTCCCAAGATAATCCACCTGGAAGGAGGCAGTGTCAACAAAGATCATGAACAGTTCAGTCCCCGGCAGTTTATCATGGGTATAAATAGTGCCAAAGTCTATATGAGGAAAACTCATGGCACTATTTATAATTTCGCATATAGAATTGTGAGCCTACTTAATATCTATGTAGTTTACCACCATCACTTCGATAGTGAAACCAAGAGGAAAGCAATTGCTGCCATTTTGAAATAGCACTTATCTGTCAAGTGTCGGTATCTTTCCATAATAATATGTATAGAATTTGTGCTTGGGATGAAGGAAATCTGGTGGAGCAGAATAAGTTCAACATGTTAGGAATAGTCCAGTTGCAGATCTGGCATCAGCAATGGCCTTGGGTAGAGACAATTCTGAACAAACAGGAGCAGCAAAGACTTTTGATAAAATAATAGACCTTTATCAAGATAAGGAGAAACTCCATTTTTTTAATAATGCCTTTTTACTTAGGACTGATAATGGAGGTGATAATTTATCTGGTTGGAGTGAATATTATGTTGATAATATTATGCTTGATCGTTTTTGCAACTTGAGAGTTTGTGATATGACTATTGGCTATGCACAAACACTTGGCTTTGATAATCCTAAAATGCATGAGTATATGGCAAATTAAATCCTTTTTGTTTTGCCGACTCCTATACTAAATGCTTTAGGTATACATATTAATAAATTTGAGTTACAATATACTCCTGGAGATTTATTCTGAAATTCGATAAGTTGAGCACAAACGTTTTTCTCTTGAGATATAGTAGCCAATTATTATGTATTGCATAGTAACAAAAGCAATTTCGTTTATTTGTCAAATACTGTATAAAAGAATTTTAATTCAGCTGTTTATAAAGAAAACTCCTTTTAAATTGGACAGAAGCGATAATAAATATAATTAATATAATGAATATGACCAAACAAGAATCTAATGCAATAAATATTGCACGTTTTATATTAGTAGTTGGGATACTTTTCCTTCATTTCCCTATAAGTTATGTTGCAGCAGATGGCATCAATTTGACAGAAAGTGACACACCGATGTATAATCTGATATCTTCACGTTTCTTTTTAAGCGATACATCTCTAGCTGGACTCTTTCTGTTGTCTGGCTATTTGTTCTTTAAAAATATTCGGGGGGGGTATTCTGAGGAGTTATATTTTAAGAAGATAAATGCTAGATTATGGAGTATCTGTGTACCTTATTTGTTTTGGAATGTTTTTTGGCTTGTCTACAATTTGCTTAAAACTTACAAATTACAAGGCTCCGCAGACTCTGATCTCTTGTATATAACAAATATAAGTGATTTTTTTGCTTGTTTTTGGAAGCGTGGTTGGGGTGTTTATCCTGATTTTCCGATAGCAGGATATACTTGGTATTTGAGAGATTTATTTATTTTTTCCCTGCTGTCTCCTATTTACAATTATTGCTACAAGAATAGAAGAATAGGTTTTCCTCTTTTAGTAATCCTGATTATTTGTGAGTCTGTTGAAGGATGGCATGTGCCAGGAATGAATACCTGGATATATATTGGAGGTTTTGTCGCATACAAAAGGATTACTTTCGAACAGATATGTAATAGATTGTCTTGGCTGGTGAGTATGGTTGCTTTTATGATAGTTAACTATATTTATTATTTTGTGATTCATGCTAGAGTTGTATGGATATTGTTGGTAATAGTATCTTTTGTAATCATTTTCAAGATCTCTTTATTGGCATGGAATAGTAAGACTTTACTGTCACTTTCTGCTTCAAGTACATTTTTGTATGTTACTCACATATTTATACTTAATGTCTCACGACATAGTTTGGCCAAGTTATTAGTAATAGATAGTGATATGGATATGTGTATTTACTATTTGCTCAATTCTACTCTCTGTGTCATCATTTGTTTAGGCTCCTATTTTATGTTAAAAAGATTAAAAGCGAATATGCTGTTGAAAGTCCTAACGGGAGGAAGAGCGTAGCTGCATTTATTGTTCTTTAATGTTTTTGGAAATATAAATAAAATAAGAATTTATGAAAATTGCAATAATTAATAGTAATGCTGCTATATCCGTTGGAGGTGGTGTTCGACTACAAGGTATTATGTGGCATGATGGTTTAGTAAAATTGGGTCAGAAATGTGATTTAATTAATTTTTGGGATGAAAATGATTGGGGAAGCTATGATTGGATTATAATCCTTGCCTATGGTGAAATGTTCCCAGTTTTGGTTAGATGCCTAGCAAAAATAAATCCTAATATTGCCATAGCTCCAATTATTGATCCTCAGTGGTCTAAGCCAAAGTTTAAATTTTTCTTCAAATATTGGGGATTTAAAAAACATTTTGGCCTTTCTTCTCAACATCATGATTTTTACCTATATGGTCGAAATGCAAAGCGATATTTGGTAAGAAGTCAGCAAGAGACAGAATATTTAAATGAATGTTGTGATGTTGATCTGGAAAAGATAAAAAAAGTACCTTTATCATTGAGGTTTGATGTCGCAAACGAAATGCCTGATAAGGAGGACTTTTGTTTTCATTGCAGTCGACTTCGAGCCGAAAATAAAAATGTAGCTCGCTTAATAGAAGCTGCAAAAAAATATGGATTTCAGTTGAAATTGGCAGGTGCATTGCATGGGGAAGATGATAAGGCATGGCTAAATTCGCTAATGAATGGGGCTTCTAATATTGAATATGTGGGAATGCTTAGCGATGAAGAACTGATTGCTTATTATAAGAAATGTAAAGTTTTTGCTTTGCCGAGTTTATTGGAAGGTGTAGGAATGGTAGCTTTGGAAGCTGCTGCTTATGGTGCAGAAATAGTTTTAACCAATATTGGAGCACCAAAGGAATATTGGGATGGACATGCTGAATTAGTTAACCCATATGATATAGATGATATAGGAAAGGCTATAGTAAAATGTTTAAATAAAGATTTGTCTCAGTCTTCAATGTTGAATTTTATTAGAGAGAATTATTCTTTAGAAGCATGTACTCGTAAATTAATAAAAGCTTTGGAATAATTATGAAAAGAATAACAATCATTACTCTTCAAAATGTTCGAAACTATGGTTCTGTGCTTCAGGCATTGGCAACACAAGAAGTTTTTAGAGAACTAGGGTGTATAGTTGATTTTATTAATTATGACAAAAATGGGAAACTGTCCTATTTAGATAGAGTCCATTCTTTTACACAGGGAAAGGGATTTCTTTCTAAATTGGTATATCCGTTAATTTTGATTCCATCTTTTATAAAAGAGGATAAGGTTTTCAAGGCATTCATAAAGAAATATCTCAATCAGCAGGAGAAGGAGTATTGTTGTATAGAAGATTTTAAAGATTTTCCGATTACTAGCGATATTTATTGTACAGGTAGTGATCAAACTTGGAATTCTGGCTGGAATAATGGAATATTGCCTGAACTGTTCTTAAAGTTTGTTCCTGATGATGTGAAGAAGATATCCTATGCAGCTAGTATAGGTAAAAACAAACTTGATGACTGGGAGGTTGCTGAAACAAAGGCTTTACTTTCTCGTTATCAGTATATTTCTGTTAGAGAAGCAAGTGCGAAGGATATAGTTGAAAAGCAATTGGGCTTGCCTTCTGCTACTCAAGTCTTGGATCCAACTTTGCAGGTTAATAAGGAGTTTTGGATGTCGATATTGGGAGATGAATATAAGGCGAAATATGAAAAAGGTAAGTATGTGTTGATTTATCAGTTGAATACTAATCCAAATTTTGATAGATACGCCAAGGAATTTGCCAAAAGAAAAGGCTGGAAGTTGGTCCGGTTTTGTATTCGTCACTATCAAGGTTTACGATGTGGTAAGGCTGAACTCATTCCGAATGTTGAAGACTTTATCGGATTTATAGCTAATGCAGGTTGCGTAATTACTGATTCGTTCCACGCTACAGCGTTCGCCTGTAATTTGAACACTCCTATGATTTGCATTTATCCAAATAGCTATAGTAGTAGATTGGCAAGTTTGTTAAAATTAGTAGGACTGGAAAATAGACATCTGAAGAATTATGATGATTTTTCATTTGTTGATAATACTGGTGTTGATTTTACGGATGTAAATAAGATTTTAGAAGAGCAAAGAAAAATAGGTTGGGAATTTCTCAAAAAAGCAATTAGTTAATGGAGAAAATTACAGATTTATGTACTGGATGCAGAGCTTGTGAACAATTGTGTGCACATCATGCAATCTCTATGGTTGAAGACAAAGAAGGTTTTTTGACCTTTTCAATCAACCAAGAACAGTGTGTGGATTGTGGACTTTGTCGACTTGTATGTCCACAGAATACCAAGCCTCATCTGTTGAAACCGCAAAAGGCTTTAGCTGCAAGAGATAAAAAAGACACAGAACTAAAGAAGAGTGCTTCCGGTGGAGCCTTCGCTGCAGCTGCCAGGGTGATACTGTCTCAAGGTGGAGTTGTCGTTGGCGCAGCGTACAATGATGATATGACAGTAAGTCATCACATTATTGATAGATTGAAAGATTTGCCACAATTGCAGAGTTCCAAGTATGTGCAAAGCAATACTACAGATACGTTTAAGTCAGTTAAAAAGCTTTTGCGTGATGGTAGAACGGTACTTTATAGCGGAACCCCTTGCCAAATAGCAGGCTTGAAAGGATTCCTCCGCAAGGATTACGACAATCTTTATACAATGGATGTTATCTGTCATGGTGTCGCAAGTCCTAAGTTGTTTGTAAAGTACTTGGAATGGTTGAGTGGAAAAATGGGAGGAAAGATAATATACTATGATTTCCGCGATAAGTCAACAGGATGGGGATTGGATTACATGACTAAGACTAAGACTAAGACTAAGACTAAGCCATGCAGTCTCGACCCCTATTATCACCATTTCCTTGCAGGCGACACATACCGTGAGTGCTGCTACCACTGCCAATATAGTCAAAAAGAGCGTGTCAGCGACATCACGATTGGAGATTACTGGGGAATAGAGAAGGAGCATCCATCTTTCTACTCTACTAAAGGAGTGTCGTGCTTGTTGGTTAATACAGAAAAAGGTAAACACCTTTGGAACCTGATTTCATCAGAGCTTATCTCATTAGAAAGTACCTTTGACAAAGTGGCTCGTGCCAACCATAATCTAAAGTCACCAACCCTTCGGCCTGTGGTTAGAGATAATATATATAAGCAGATAGACAAGTTGCCTGTAAACGAATATTTCGAATCCTGTATGAAAGTACCATTCAATATTAAGGCAAGAATTAAGTCTATGCTGCCTGGATGGTTGAAAGTATTCATCAAAAAGAATAAGTAAGAATGTATATCTCCAAGGTTCATATCAAAGGCTTTCGGGCGTTCAAAGACACGACTATATCGTTTGCGGAAGGGATGAATGTCATCATTGGTCATAATAATGGCGGAAAATCTACGATAATAGATGCGATGAGACTTGTTCTTGACATTGACAAGAACCGTCGATTATCCACTTGGGACTTTTACCAAGGTGAAGACATTAAAGACCTTAAGAAAGCTCCTCCATTTGTAGAAATAAGTGTTTTCATCAAAGAATCAAAGGAAGAAAAAGCAGATTCTGATGATGCTGCATTGTTCACGACCTATGCTGTTGAAGTAGAGCCAAAGTTGGAATCTTGTCTTACTTATAAGTTCTATTTGCCAGAATCAGAGCAAGAATCATATTGTAAAGAGGTTGTTGATACAGATTCTGTAGTGTCACTTTTACATATTATAGAGAAAAAGTATATACGAAAATACGCATACAATATTTATGGTGGTAAGGCAGAACAGAACAAGGTCGTTGATGCAGATGATTTACGCAAGATAGATTTCCAATTTGTCGGGGCGTTAAGAGATGTCGAAAGGGATATGTTCAGTGGTCGTGAAGGTTTGCTTAAAGATGTACTTGGATATTTCTTAGACTATGATGTAACATCGAAAAAGAATCTTACGAAAGAAGAGATAAAAGAAAAGAAAACAAACCGGGAAAAGCAATTCTCTGACAAAACTAAAGATGTAATAAAGAGCCTTCTAAAAAGAATAGAAAAAGGCAAGGAAAGCATAATCACCTATGCCAACGGAACTGGTGCATTGTTGAACGACAGTAAAATCAACTTTGATGGAGAAATTTCAGAAAGTCAGATGTTGCAGATATTGCAATTGTTTGTAGAATCAAACGGATTAGGCTACTCTCTGCCTGTATCGAAGAATGGTCTCGGATACAATAACCTTATCTACATCTCTATGCTGTTGGCAAAGATGCAGTCAAGTACTAGTATTGAGTACATGGGTGAGGCTAATGTCAAATGCTTTCCAATATTGGCACTTGAAGAACCCGAGGCACATTTGCATCCCGAACTACAATATCAGTTCTTGGAGTTTTTGCGTAAGAACTTAGAGGAGGGACATGTAAAACAGATTTTTGTAACCACCCATTCGTCAAGCCTTGCAGCAAAAGTAAAGTTGGATGAATTCACTTGCTTATTTAAGGATGACAAGGGTGTAATAACTCCTTATTATCCCAGAGAGATACTCGATACCAAAGATAAGGCATCAAAAGACTATATACAAAGGTATCTCGATGCTACACGAGCTGACATGCTCTTTGCAGGCGGGATAATTTTTGTAGAAGGAATGGCGGAGCAGATACTTTTCCCTGCTTTCGCCAAACGATTAGGACTTTATGACCGATGGATGCAAAAGCAGATAGTTGTCATTAATATTGGTGGTCGATATTTTGATCATTTCTTAAAACTATATGATGGCAGTGTGCCTGGAACATTGCCGATAAGAATAGCGTGTGTGACAGATAGAGACCCTGTGAAGAAGCAAAAGAATAAGAAATGTGCAAAATGGGAATCATGTTGGCCCATTGATTATCTTAGTGACACAGAAAACTATGATTATAAAAACCATTCTGAGGATATGGTAAAAGAATTCTCAAACCATAAGAATATCCATTATTTTTCTCAATCAGAGAAAGGAAAAACCTTAGAATATGAAATAGCGAAATGTAATTCGTCCAACGAGGATATAATTGTTCCCTCTTTAAGTAACATTGAAGAATTAAAGGCAATGATAAAATCCAAAACTTTTGAAGAAGCAATTAATGTTTGCAAGGACGAAGAATTAAATGCACTTTTCAACCGCCATACTACTTGGCTTGAGGATGAAAAACGAGATGGCATTATAGCTTCACGGTATTTAGAATCAGTTAGTAAGGGTATTAATGCATTGGAACTGACAGAGAAATTGGAAAAAGATGAAAGTTCTATCACTGTTCCTAATTACATAGTTGATGCAATAAAATGGGTACTAGGATGAAGACAATACATTCTGACGAGCCACAAGCTTTTAATTTCAATGTTAGAGTAATGGCTGGGCCGGGAGCTGGTAAGACCTACTGGCTAATTGGGCAAATAAGGCAGATACTTACCAATTCTTCAAAGTTGGGTAACTGCCGTAAGGTCGCTGTCATTACCTATACAAACAAGGCAACCGAGAATATATGCAAGCAGATTCAATTTGGAATGGACAGAATTGAAGTCTCAACGATCCATGCTTTCCTTTATACTAATGTGATTAAGCCTTATTTTCATCTTATAGCAGACGAATACGAATTTGATATCAACCAACTGGATGGGCATGACGATACTATATTCACAGGCCACGAGTTCATCAACTCTGTGATTGGGATTGCAAATAAAGGATGGGTGTTTGACTCTCTTAGTAAGAAAAATAAATCCCTAGACTATCATGAGACAGGACGGTTTATATCAAGGTTCAGATGGCATTATGATGGAAAAAATATCATTTTGAAGCAACAAGGAGCAAGTTACAAGCTTTACAATGCATTTGATAATGATTTCGTTAATGTCTACAAGCACGAAGTTTGGAAACAAAAGTCGATGATGCACGACGACGATGTTCTATACTTTGCTTATCAACTGTTTACCAATACAAAGACACAGAGAATAAAGAGGTTAATAGCCAATAAATTTCCATACATCCTTATAGACGAGTACCAAGACACATCATCCATTCAGCATTTTCTTATTCAAGAGTTGGCTACGGCTGGATGTTTCGTTACGATTATAGGAGATGCCGCACAGTCAATCTATAGTTTTGCCAACGGAGACATTGATTACATCAAGAACATCAAGCTACACGATGTAGTAGATTATACTATCGAAGACAACAGACGCAGCACTATTGAAGTAGTGGACTTCCTTAATGTAATCCGTACAGACATCGTACAGAGAAGCGTTCGCAATGTACACTCCATGAAACCGATGATTGTTGTTGGTGATGCAATTGAAAACTATAATCGGTGCAAAGCCTCCTTTATAGATGACAATGGCAATGCCGAAATGTTATATACTCTTAGCAGGAACAATCTAATAGCCAATGACATGAAGGCTAAGCTTGGGGCTTCATTCACAAAAACGAAACTTTTGGACGATCTCCTTGGGCTTAGCGACTATAAAAGAAGCCGTAAGTTCGTCGCATGCATCAACGCTGTTGAGAATGCTCGATTAATAATAATGAAAGAAGCCATCAAAGAGTTATCCAAAGCATTTGGATTGAATCTTAAAGTGATAAGTGACAAGAAGAAAGTTGTACGTTTCCTTAATATATTGTGTTCACACTATGAAGATTACAGCAAGAGCGATGGGAAAGCTCTATTGACACTAATCATATCCAAGCTGGACAATTCTATATCTAAGGTAAAATCAGGAAAGCCTAAAGAGCTGTTTTCGCATCCCTACACCGAATACTCACGCGAGATAAAGTTTAAAGATGACTTTTCTACTGACATCACTATCCATAAAGCAAAAGGGCTGGAATTCAGAAATGTATTCGTGGTAATGGAAGATGAGCAGACTGCTGTTGATTTTCTAATGAGCAACGATTTAGACTTGAATACGCAGGAGGCTGAAGAACATAGAATATACTATGTCGCTTGCAGCCGTGCAAAAAACAGATTGTTCATATCAGTACCTTCCTTGTCTGAAGATAATAGGCAGAAAATACTTGATAGGTTTGGAGATGTTATAGATATAGAATAGTGGTTCTTGGCTTGCATTTTATCTTAAGTTATTATGAAATCAAGGGTAACAACATTGCGCTTATGGGGCTATAACAGCTTGATGGCGTGGCTTTAAAGGTGTGATGGATGTTGTAATGCTATAGAAAAAGATCATGCGCTAAGCAGGGAAAGATAAAAACCTTCGCAGGAAAAATAAAAGAATTAGAAAGAAAGATGAAAGAAAATAAAAAAACATTGATAAGCATTGTAGTGGCTGCATATAATGTAGCACCTTACATATCACAATGCATAGATAGTATTTTAAATCAGACGTACCCAAATTGGGAACTCCTGCTAATGGTCGGCGGGCAGGACGACACGATTAAGATTTGTGATGAATATGCAGAGAAAGACTCTCGCATTAAATCTATCCATGACAACCACGGACTTGTTCAAGCAAGAAATGCAGGGTTCAACCATGCAACTGGTGATTGGATAACATACTTAGACGGTGATGACTGGGTGGACACTGATATGTGTGAGATGCTTGTGGAGACCATAAAAGCCCATCCAAATGTAGATGTTGTCTTCTGGCATTATATTGAAGAGTTGGGGGACAAGACCATTGACAAGTGGAATAGCAACGACGGATGTCAGTCTGAATGGCTGTCGTATGATGAAGAAGGGTGCAAGGAACTTGCACGCCGAACGCTCATCTATAAATACGGACTTTCGGACGGAACATGCAAGTTGGTAAACATGGAATATGCAAGTAAGTATGGCATCTTCCACGATGAGCGATTGAGACAGGGTTCTGAGGGCGTAGAGTTTTCCTTGCGAGCATTCTATTATGCCAAAGCAGCATTGTATATTAACCGGTGCTTCTACCACTACAGATACGTTCCGACCTCAATATCACATAAAGTTGATGAAGGCAACACAAAATTCCTGGCGGATTGCTACAAGGTAATTTGGGAGGACATCCAAGGCTTTGAGAATAAGGAGGCTTTCCAATCTGCTTTCTACGAAAGAACGGTCTATATGCTTATAGCCATAGCGATGAACACGTACTTCAGTCCAAGGAACTCAAATTCAATATTTAAGAAAGTCCGGCATTATTCAAAAGTCATCAATGACAGCCAGCTTTTTAAGGATTCTATAAAGTTAGTGAGTATGGAAGACATGGATATATATCGAAAAATCGCACTCGTGCTTCTGCGTCTCCATTGCTATATGTTTTTGGATCCTATTGCGAGAGCTAAACAGTTGATGCTCAAACTTGGATATTACAATTATTAGTTTATGATAAAAGTAGCTTACATACTGGGCAAAGTTCATTCTGGAGGTAAGAAGAATCTTGTCCTTGAGTATCTTAGACATGTAGATACTCAGAAAGTTAGGATTGACTTTATCTGTGATTCAGACTCTAATTCTATTCCAGAAGATGAAGTGAAAAAATATGGAGGTAAAGTCTTCAAAATAACTCCTTATCAGAATATCATTGGCAACATGCGCGACATGAAGGCAATCTTCAGAGCTGAACATTACGATGTCGTGCATGCATGGAACAGTATGATGAATCTCTTTCCTATAGTTTTGGCAAAGAAGGAGGGAATCAAGGTGAGAATATCAGAAAGTCTTTCTATGGCCAACAAGCATGAGTGGAAGACTTTGATTAAATACGCCTTACATCCATTTTCATCTGTTGATGCTAATTACTTTATGGCATGCGGTGTCGACTGTGGTATCTTTCAGTTTGGCAAAAAAGCATTCGACGAAGGTAAGATAGCAATCTTCAAGACTGTCATCAATGCCAGTGACCATCCGTATGACCCACAATTGAGAGAAGCCACAAGAAAGAAGTTCGGTTGGGAGAACAATACCGTCTATGGCTTTATCGGAAGATATATGCCACAAAAAAATCCTGTGTTCATCATTGACATTTTCAACGAAATCCAAAAACGGCAGGACAATGCCAAACTTGTGCTCATAGGTTTTGGTAATCTTGAAGAGAACATGATGAAACGTGTCAAGGAATATAGTATTGGAGATAAGGTCGTGAATTTAGGTCGCAGAGAAGACATTAATCAATTTTACAATGCCTTCGACGCATTCTTATTGCCGAGTCTTTACGAGGGTCTGCCTGTTGTAGGCCTTGAAGCACAGAGTTGCGGTTTGCCAATATTCTTTTCAACAGAGATTACGCCTGAAGCTAAAGCATGCGACTTGGCGCACTATATAAGTCTTGACGAGCCCGCTTCAAAGTGGGCAGAGGAAATCATACCATTGGTGCAAAAGAACATACCTGTCCGGTGCACTCACTCTGAAGATATTGTCAAGGCTGGTTTCGATTCTCATAGTGAGTCACAACGTATGCAGAAATTCTATTTTAATGCAATAAAAGAACAGAATAACAAATAATCATTCTACAATTATGATTCCGTTTAACAAGCCCTACTTCTCCGGCAAGGAGTTGAAGTACCTGGAGGATGTATGTCACTCCACGACAATGTCAGGTAACGGACAGTTTACTAAAAAATGCCACGAATTCTTGGAGAAAAAGTACGGCTTCAAGAAATGTCTGTTGGCAACATCCGGCACCGATGCTTTGGAAATGTGTGCTATGCTCTGCAAGCTGAAACCCGGAGATGAGGTGATTGTCCCCTCATACACATTTGTCTCATCAGCACTGGCTTTTCTGCGTGAAGGAGCAAAGGTCGTCTTCTGTGACAGCAGTAAGGAGTCTCCCAATGTAAGTTTGGAAAACATTGAGCCTCTTGTAACACCACGTACAAAAGTTATCTGTGTTGTCCATTATGCAGGTGTGGCCGTTGACATGGATCCCATTATGGAGTTTGCTAACGAACATGGCATTCTTGTTGTTGAGGACGCAGCCCAGGCCATTGACTCTTACTATAAGGGACGCCCGCTTGGTTCTATCGGTCATTTCGGTGCGTTCTCTTTCCACGAGACTAAGAATATCAGCAGCGGAGAAGGTGGTCTTTGTGTTGTCAATGACGACCGCTACATCAGCCGTGCAGAGATAATATGGGAGAAAGGTACCAACCGCGCAGAGTTCTACCGTGGAATGGTGAACAAGTACGGCTGGGTTGACATGGGCAGTTCATTCCTTCCCTCAGAGTTTAATGCTGCTTATCTGTGGGCACAACTTGAGCAGATGGATGACATTCAGAACAAGCGCAAGCACATCTGGCAGATGTATTGGGACGGGCTTAACGGACAGATTGACCCCTCAATCCGTATGCCTTATATTCCCGACTATGCAACGAACAACGCCCACATGTTCTACATGGTGTTCCCGAATCTCGACTACCGCACGAGGTATATGAAGTTTATGAAGGAGAATGGCGTTACCCCAACATTCCACTATCTTCCTCTTCACAGCAGTGAATACTACAAGGACAAGCACGATGGCCGCGAACTTCCCTACTGTGACCACTATGGCGACTGTCTCGTTCGTCTGCCGCTGTTCTATGAACTGACAGATGATGAGGTTCAGAAGATTATTGACTTGACAAAGGAGTTCTGCAAAGCATAAATTAAGATTATAGCAAGCCTATAAAATGGCTTGCTATAATTTGTATTAGTCTTAATTGCAGTTAGATTTTTAATGATTATGTCGAATAACTACAAAAGATGCGTAGTCATCACTGGTGGTGCCGGATTCATTGGCAGCCATGTTGTACGACTCTTCGTCAACAAGTACCCAGAATACAAGATTATCAATCTCGACAAACTTACCTACGCTGGCAACTTGTCCAACCTTAGTGATGTGGAGGACAAGTCCAACTACCGTTTCGTAAAGATGGATATCTGTGACTTCGAAGACTTTCTCAAGCTGATGAAGGAAGAGCAGGTCGACGGCATCATCCATCTCGCTGCCGAGAGTCATGTAGATAGAAGTATCAAGGATCCATTCACTTTCGCTCATACCAACGTGATGGGTACCCTGTCTCTGCTCCAGGCTGCCAAGATTTACTGGGAGAGTCTTCCAGAGGGATACGAGGGCAAGCGTTTCTACCACATCTCTACCGATGAGGTGTATGGTGCATTGCAGATGACTCATCCTGAGGGCATTCCTGCTCCTTTTACCACCAAGGCATCCAGCGGTAAGAACCACGAGGCTTACGGCGAGGAGTTCTTCCTGGAGACTACTAAGTATAATCCTCACTCTCCATACTCTGCATCCAAGGCAAGTTCAGACCATTTCGTGCGTGCTTTCCACGATACATACGGTATGCCTACCATCGTGACCAACTGCTCTAACAACTACGGTCCATACCAGTTCCCTGAGAAGTTGATTCCGCTGTTCATCAACAATATCCGTCATCGCAAGCCATTGCCAGTATATGGTAAGGGTGAGAACGTGCGCGACTGGTTGTATGTAGAGGATCATGCACGTGCCATCGACCTAATCTTCCACAAAGGCAAGGTGGCCGACACCTATAATATTGGAGGTTTCAACGAGTGGAAGAATATCGATATTATCAAGGTGCTCATCAAGACTGTAGACCGACTTCTCGGTCGCCCGGAAGGAGCAGATGACGACCTCATCACCCATGTTACTGATCGTCCTGGACACGACATGCGCTATGCCATCGATAGCCGAAAACTGCAGCGTGAACTTGGCTGGGAGCCGAGTCTTCAGTTTGAGGAGGGTATCGAGAAAACGGTTAGATGGTATCTCGATAACCAAGCATGGATGGATAATGTCACCTCTGGCGATTACCAGAAGTACTACGAGAATATGTATAAAAATCGATAGTCTTATTGTCTATTTACCCTGTAAAGGATTAGAAGGTTGGAAAAGGACACAAATATAGAATTTTTACGTTGGTGCCTGCATCCAATAGATAACGTACCTGCATGTATTTTTAAAATTTCTTGGCAAGAGCTATTAGCTTTTGCCAAGAAACAGACCATCGTCGGAATCTACTGGCAGGGGATTCAGAGGCTTGGAGACATCCCCAATAAACCTTCTGAGGACGATGTCATGGATTGGATGGGGGCGTATACGAAAATTGTCCGACGGAATGTAAAAACTGACGATGCTGTTGCTAAGCTGACAAAGATCATGCGCGACAACGGCATCGCCTTTTTTGTTTTTAAGGGACAGATGGTGGCGTCTTATTACCCTTCACCAGAGATGCGGACGAGCGGGGATGTGGACTTCTACGTTTTCAAGAAGGATTGGGCACGTGCTAAATCCTTATTGGAAAAGGATGTCACGATGACTGACGACCACTCCGGCCAGCATTGGGAGTTTACAAAGGATGGCATCCCCTTCGAGATGCACTATCATACGGCCGTGTTCGCAAGTGGCAGCAGACAACGTTATTGGGATGAGCTCATAGACAGCTATTTCGATGATATTCTTGACCATGTGGAGATAGATGGTATAGGGGTGCCGACACTGCCCCCAACGCTCAATGCCATCTATCTGTTTGTTCACATCTACCACCACTTCCTGAAAGAAGGTATAGCTTTGCGACAGTTTATCGATTGGATGATGTTCTTTGAGGCTAAGCATGAAGAGATAGTAGTCTCAGAACTTACCGCCAAACTAGAACGGCTCGGCTTGTTCCGTTCTTTTAAAGCTTTCGGTGCTGTGCTGACAGAAGTTCTTGGGATGGAAACAAAGTTCTTCCCCTACTCCCTCACAGATAACGATAAAAGGTATGTTAATAAAATCTTGGCTATAGTCTTGCGGTACGGCAACTTCGGAAAGTACGGTCGAAAGGAACGGCAAGGCGGATGGAAACATTCTATAGAAACAGGAATGAGGTCTGTTCGTCATGTTTTCCAGTTCTTTTGCTTCTCTCCCTCTGAGAATTTGCTTTGGATGCCTAAACTCATCATGCACTCGCTGATAAAGAATACATCAAGAAAATAAATAATCCCTTATGAAGGTAATAGAAAAAGGTAGAAAAGTTGTGAAAACTTTCTTGGATTTCATAAAATGGATTCTTTGCAAATTGTGGAATTGTTTTTGGATACCTCTGAAAACATTCTTTAGTAAGACTAATATAGTCAGGTCAATTCTTTGGTTTCTTTTTACTGTCGGATTTTCCTTAATTGGTACCTTGATAAATGTCATTAAAGTTGCAGTATTTGACATTCCACAGGCTAACAATCTCCAAAATGTTTCTTTTTTAGACAAAGTTTGTTCTTCGCTAAGTTTCGATAGTAGGGCGGGAACTTTCTATACTTTTTCTATCGTGCTTGTTGCATCTGTACTCTATCCTCTGTTTGAAGACTTCCTTAAGCATGAGTGGCATTACACGCATCTTAGGATAGTCACTATTATTGTAGCGATCCTTGTGTTGGTATTTGGTGGTGTATTTTATTCATTTTCATCTATCAATCCTGCAACATCTGAATTAAGTGTTTCATCAAACTGGCATATAGACTGGGCACAATTCACATTCGTAATACTATCTGTTTCGGTGGCTGCTTATTCATACAGTATAGGAATAATGGTAGAAAGTAAAGACAATCATCCTGAAATTGATGATTATGCTGACAAAGATACTCAAAGTTCAGAGCAAATGGCTGAACGTGCTGTAAATGATAATGGTGATGATAATATTGAAATTTAGTTTAGAATGAAAAAGTCATACCCTATTATTGAAGTCATACAACCAGCCGGAGTGTTTTACCTAGCTTCTGTTGAATATAATGTGCTTATCAATATAGCTCATGTTTCCCGAAGATCACTAGAGGGAAATGGTGTACAAAGAGATGCTACGAATTCAAGAGTCAAGGAAATCTCAGCTTTTTGTAGCAAATCTGATGCTATTTTCCCAACACCTATTATTATTAGCGTAGATACAGATAAAGCAGATATCATTAATGAGAAAATAATCTTTGACGATGATTCTCCTATTGGTGATGTCCTTGATGGGCAACATAGATTATTAGGATTAAAGAACTATTCAGGTTCTTCACAATTCCAAATGCCTGTGGCATTTATGTTCAATCTTACTCCCGAGGAGGAAGCATATGTATTTTCAATAATTAATAGCAAGCAAACCAAAGTTAATTCTAGTCTTATCTTTGATTTGTTTGGCGTAACAGATAGGAGAAGCCCGCAGAAAACAGCTCATGAATTGGCTCGTTCGCTAAACAGTATGCCCGAATCCCCTTTTTACAATAGATTGAAAATGTTAGGCAAGAAGGAAGAGGGACAAACTGAGGCAACTTTGTCACAAGGTTCTTTCGCTAAGGCTGTAATGACGCTATACTCAAAACACCCTGAAAAGGACAGAAACATCATGAGATATGGAGATGACGTTATTCTAGACGATGATGGAACGGCATTAAGATATTATTTCATTGAGAATAAGGACTATGCAATCCTAAAGATTCTGCTAAATGTTTTCTCCGCCTTGAGAGAAAATTTTGCTAAAGAATATGACGCACCACAAAAATATATCCTTTGGAAAACAACAGGTTTCGGCGGTATAATTAAAGCACTTCCATCTATAATAAAGGTGGGTATAAGTTATAAGACCTTGACAAAAGATTTTTTCTCTCGATACTTTTTTACTGTAAAAAAATATTTCGATGATAATAAAAATAGCGCTTACAGCAGAGAATTTTGGATCTGGTGAAGCTGCACAAAAAAGATTGGCAGACGATCTTACAAAACCCTTAGATTGCTTTTCTTATTCGAAATCATAAAATTAAAAAACGCATATGACAGATATACTTCCATCAGCGACAGGTGAGCGTGCAGCAATGGGCGGCTACGTTCCGCAGTATGACGAGTTTTCAAGGAGAGTGTATGACCACATTCTTCAAGGAGACTTGGTGGAGATTCGTGTTGCTGACGCAGAGGAGAATGTGGGCAAACTGGATGACATTTGCTATGTGACGACAGATGATGTCTATGGTTACCAAGTGAAATGGACAATCACAGATGCTGACTTCACATTCAGTTCATTTCAAAAGCTTGTAGCACAGGCTGTAGACGGATGGCGGAAATTGCAGCAACTTTATCCAGACAAAACTGTCCATGCAATCTTGTTGACTAACAAGGAGTGCAAAGGTACCAATAGCGTAAGGAATAGTCAGAATGTAATAATTGGAAGCTTCGTTGACTACGCTGACGAGGTCGTCGGACATCTTTGCAATGACCAGCCGGTTGATGCAAAATGGCAAGACGCTCTGGACGACTTGAAAGTTGTCTCGACATTAACGGATGATGAATGGCGGGTATTTTGGCCTACTTTCAGACAGGAAACCGGATATATAGTAGAGGATGTAAAAGTTGAGAACAGCCTGATTGACAAAAGACAGGATGACATCTTGATGATTAATCGCTTTATTCAACAGGCTGTAGCTGACAAGAACCGAAAGGCTGTATTCACTAAAGACAATATCATCAATGCCTTGGGTTGGCAAGGAAGGATGACCACAAGATTCAACCACAGCTTAACGGTACCTATGGCTTCATACGAGCCTATTGGAAGGGCAATAGACGCTCTTAACAAGCAGTTGGAGGACAAAGAAAAGGGTTATATCTTCCTTCAAGGTACACCGGGTTCTGGCAAGTCTACTATATTGACGCAATGGGCGAAGTCAATACCCAACAAGACTATCCGCTATTATGCTTTCGACTTCACCAAACCTTCTTCGAGCAAGAATAATGACTGGCACAGGGGTGACAGCACCAGTTTCCTTTTTGACATGGTTCACGAACTGGAGCGTGAGAGCAAGAACAACAACAAAAGGGTACTGCCGTTTGACGATGAAGGTCAGCTAAAGAAACGCTTCTATGAACTTCTGGAGGAAATTGGAGAGATTTCAATAAAGGCTAACCTTCCAACAGTAATAATAGTAGACGGCCTTGACCACATTACACGAGAGTATACGGAATGTACACATACCCTTATTAAAGTCCTCCCATCACTGACAGACTTGCCTAATGGTATAGTGTTCGTGTTGGGCAGCCAATATTTTGACAAGCTTTTGCCGAGGGGCGGTGAACTGCTGAGGGAGTACACATTAGGCCATTCTACGATAGTGATGTCACCATTCACTAAGGGAGAAGCGGGTGAACTCGTTAAGAAGATATTGGGAGACGCTGTAACCAACGATGTACTACAGGCGTGCTACAGCAAGTCACAAGGACACCCCTTGTATTTAAGGTATATCCTGAATATACTCAAAAATTCACCAAGTATTGATATAAACGCGATTCCACCATACGAAGGAAACGTGGAGACCTACTATGACCGCCTTCTTTCAGATGTTGTCGTTGGTAATGCTGGCTTGAAGCACCTGTTGGCACTCATATCGAGGGTCAATGGAGAAATTGAGTTGGGATTTGTGAAAGAGTGGAACATCGACGAGCAAGTTCAAATGGATTTTCGCAGGTTACTTTTCCACTTATTCGATAAGGACAGCAGAAGTCATACCATCCGATTCTTCCACAACTCCTTCAAGCAGTATTTACTTAACAAGACATCGACTAACAATCTGACAGGCGATTACGATGAGCAATTAGGCGTTAATTACTATAAGGAGTTGGCTAACTATGTAGCCAATTCCAAGGTGGTCAATAAATGGGATGAAGGTTATTATCTGTATAATGCCCATGAGTATGACGAGTTTATCAGGAAGTTGACACCAGACGTGCTGACCAGACAGATACACGACTTTCGCCCACTATGGCATGCCGTTAAGGATGTCAATTATGGATTGGCAATAGCCAGAGACAGAAAAGATCCATATCTCATTGTGAGATACCTGTTGATGCGCTATCAAATAACCCAAATGGGCAATCAAAACTATAGCAGTCTCAATGTTGTACCATACTTATTGAAGGAAGGCGACATCGGTCTTGCAAAGTTCCAAATACACGCTGGAAGAGATTTAGTTTGTAGCCAATATGCCGCACTCGAGTTCGCAAGGAATTTCATAGACATTGGCGACATAGATGAGGCGAACATACTCATAGATTTAGGCTACCCGGAATTTATAGGCAACGACCCAAGAGAAAGAGTAGATGGCTATAACAGAGTCGGAGGCATGGAGGAATTGGCTGAGAAATGGATTGAGACTGCCGCTTTCCTATTGCCATATCAGAAGGTTCAGGAACACTACAATAAATTCGCAGACTATCTGCAACAGTATTCGGATTATCACGATGATGGATATGATGAAAATACTTTTTATTGTGGCGCAGTCATCGCATATACAAGAACCTTGATTACACAACACAGGTTTGTCGAACTTGAAAGCTTGATTCATTCTTTAGACCTAAGCAGGGGAGATGCTCCTTATGTTGCATTTGGTTGTTATACTCGAGCAATAAAAGAGATACTGAGCTCCGGACGTGATGAAGATAGACTAGACGCATATTATGGTTCAATGATTAAGCTTTGTCCTAAAGATAGCAGCATTTGCAATCTACAAGTTGCACTTATAAGCTATCGGATGGAAAAGGCTGAGACTTCAAGACAATATCTAGACTGCGTGGATTGGAATAAACTGGATGACTATCACATGCCAAGCATAGAGGACAAGTTTGGCCTTCTAAGAGACAGAATCCTCTATGTTGACCTTGCCACAGCTTTGGGTTGCAATCTTAATCTGTCAAAACTTATTCCTAATGATGACAAGGATGTTGACTCGCCATTGTTGAACACTTATGTCAAGATGGTCCTGCATTTGGCAGTGTTGAGAGGGAAAGCAAAGAGAGGTACTTCAAGTGGAGCAGAACTTCTTTCGCTTGCAAAGCCATACTTGTCGTTCTGTGATAAGATTCCATTTAACTCCCGTAACCGTTATGCTAATGCTATTACCTACCAAAGAGCGGATTTCTATAAGTATTTGGTTTCAGTGGTCGAGCACTATGACAGTGGAGTAATAGACTCATTCGTGGACATTATCACAGATTATTTCAATGACGAGTCATGCCGCGCAAATTCAAGATCCAAACGCATGCTTGTCGTAGAACTTGTCAACATTGGTGCAGATAAGGGCAAATGCTTTACTTTGTTAAATGACATTGAGGCAGTGATGCTTGACAATCAAGATGTTGACGGTGCTGCTTCTGAACTGTTCGAACAAGGGAAAGCATGGATGGCTGTAGGAGAAACGAAACATGCGATGGACTTGTTCCACCGCATGATAGCTGAAACTTTTGGGGTGGGATACCGCAAAGACTATCAGCCAACAACGTTTGTGAAATGGATAGCCAATGCAAACAAGGCTATGCCAACACAAGCTTTGGACAGAATAAGATGGATGACGCAAAGATTGCGGCACATATACGGCGCGTCGGAGAATCCTGCAGGCAGGGAAGCAACAGGCAAATTGCTTGAAGAATCTTTTAACATCAATATAGGTTATGGTATTCGACTTGCCCAATGGCTGCTTGACAAAGAATTGACATCATATCTCTATGCTTTCGGTACGGTAATAGAATGTCTGTTGGAAAGAGTTTCGACAGAGGAAGAATACTTGACCTTACTTTCCGTTTACACAGATATTTACCTATTTACAGATTCTCCAACAGACCCAAGTCCTTATGTCCTGAGGAAATATTTGCATCTCGGCAAAAAGATTTGTCCGGATAAGTTGGATGACATAAAACAACGTCTTAGGAATGCCATTATGACTAACTGTCCTGAAAACAACAGGGACGATATGTTAGACGTTCTGGAAGAAAAGGAAGCTAAAGAGGAAAAACCAAGGTCTGAGCTGAAAAATGGCAAGTTCATATCAGAGGCAGAAAAGCTTTTGACCAATGGAAAAAGAGATTTGGCTTTGGATAAAGCGATGGAAGCAATAAAAGAATCGAGTTCTTCTGGCTGGGTTGAGTTTTATGATGGAGGGACACGGTTCTATGCGAGCAAAATGTTGCAGAAAGTGGACAAGGACAAAGGGCGGGAGTATACTATCAAACTGTTTGTCAACGATATAATGTCTGGGAATGTATACGGGCTTTTGGAGTATTTGGATGAACTTCTCCCGTTGCTTTCTGATAAGACAGATGAGAGCTTGCTCTTCCCAGAGGAGTTTGGCTATATCAACCGCATTCTTCGTGAAGATGCTGTTTGCGAGGGTGACACGCCAGACTTTGAGCCTAATGACATGAATGTTATGGACGCAGTGATTGACTGGTGCGTTTACCTTTCGAATCTGCCAATATTCAGCATAGTTGAGCAGGCTATGATACTGTTGGCAACCCTTGTCGACAAAGGTCATGTTGAAATAGTTGACCGGCTGTCTTCGCCAAAGAAGAAATTAGAGATAGGAATGTATCTTATAGAACTACATTCTAACAAGTTGATATATATACGTCCAATAGCGGAAGATAATGTCTTTGCAGACAACTATCTTCTTAGAATCTATGCACGGAAGATTTTAGATGCTATTGGAATACCATACAAACTTCATCAATATAGAAGGCCTTCTCCTGTATATAAAATGATTTTCCCTAAAAGTAAGGAAAATTTAATGATGACTCCTTGGCATATAGACACTAAGGATCCTAATAGTGTAATGCGCTATGCCAACATTATAACAGAATACTTATCTGAATTCTCTAGTATTAGTCAGGAAACTTTAAATCACCGAGGTTATATGTTATTGTTAAATCATATTGATATAGAGCTTGTTAGTGATGAAGCAGAAAAGAGATTTCATAATCACCTAAAAGCGATATATTTGAAATACCTATACCCACAGCATCGGGCAATGTTGGCGATTGACGCAATGATGGAAGTAGCGGCTGAGCTTATAGACGGGAGCCCTTCACCAATAGGACGCTATGATGACTCCGTTTTCATGATGTATGACTTTGCGAACATCCATATAAAGACAATATCCAAGCCTACTTTCATTCAGAGAATTGCAAAGAAAGACATGTTTTATGTCCATAAAGATTGGACGGAACATCCTGAGGAATGTGTTAGACTGAATGGTAATATTGAAATGATAGATGAAGAGCGTGTCGTTATTGCAGAACATACAAGGCTCATTAAAACGCAGGACAAACCTATTGTCGAAGAATATCTTTCAACTATGTCTCTTATTTCAGAAGAGGTTGACAAGGCCGATTTCTTTGATGATACGCTATTTCAAAGAGAAACGTATTACTACTATAAGGATGAGATTGTCTATGACAGGAACGCTGTAGTCGTCAGAAGAAGTGGCTATTTCTATATGTACACTCTTAAAGAGACTTGGATAGCTTTTAACCCGTTCATAGCAAAACAGTTGGGTTGGAGACATTCGGACAAAGGCATGTTTGCATGGGAAGATGAAAAGGGTAACGTTATGGCACAGTCTTTTTATTGGCGGTCTGGAAATGTACAAAGATGCCGGAATCCTAACTCAGAGATGGGCGAGGGATGGATAGTAGCTGTTAGCATAGATGCATATTCGTTAATTCAGAAAATTGGCTATACATATTTACATCAGATGGTAGAAAGACAAAACGAAAACGAAGATAATACAGAATCTCATTCTACATATAAAATAACAAAACTGTAGAAACATTGACGATGAGTTAGAATATATGTTGGTGAAATAGTTGGAAATTTAGTATGACAAAGATTGTAAGTATAATTAAAGAAGATAAGAAGAACTGCAAGGACAAGGAGAAGATGATTGCTCAATGATATATACAACCATAGAATAACAACAGTAGTGAGATGACGGACATACAATAGTGTGAAAAGATTTAAGGCATTAAGGACTTTCATTCATGGCGAAAGCTATATACTCTACAGTAACCTTTTGTCCGATTCGAAAGAAATTGCCGTAAAGGATATGAGGTTTAGAGATGAACTGATTATACCAGTAGATAACTTCCCGAATCTCTGTGTTGAGTTTGTTAGAAACGGACTGTCAATACTCCCAAACACTATATGCCCGTCAAGCATTCTTCCTCGTTTGTCGCCCCTGAGTAGGAAAATTGATGAGCAAGAGAATTGAAGAATTGCTAGGCAACGCGTTGTAGAGATGTCCTAGGGGGATAATAAAGATATAAACTAGGAAGGCCATTCTTTCAAAGATTTTGCTCTAATGTTTTCTACATCAGGACGTGTGGCTTTGTGTAATTAACAATATAGAACCACATACGAACACGATTTTTGATAAACATCAATGATTAGTAATTGGTCAGACACTGAGGATTCGTCATTCCCCCAATGGTGACGTAGAGTATTATCAGGATTTATAGTGAAAGGCTTAGCAATCTGTGAGATAGATTATTAGGTATTTGCTACATGCCGAGAATTTATAGTGAAGAAAATTGCATGACATACGAAGAGATTTGGCAGAAGATAAAGAGCATGAGCCAACGGAATAGAAAGCTATTGGCTTATGAGATGATACTAAAGAGGCTCAATGTAGGATATGTTCACCCTCACTACTACTTTGACGCAAAGGCCGTGCATGAAATATTGTTCTATCCAACTAACAGCCAGCATGAAGTTGATGACAAGAATGGAACGTATTACAATGCATTGAAGGAGATCATTGAAAATGACAAGGAGATACATATAAGGTTCAGGCGCAGCTCTTGTTTGCCACGTTTCATCAATGATTGGCTTGAAGTCAAAATTGTGAAGGACTACATCTTCTCACGTATACATGACGAATATGTGAACGCTTGGTATAAGATCTTACCTGGTAAAAGCTTGGCGGGGGAACGTTCACACACACTGTATTTTTGTCTGAATGACGAGAAAGAGATATTGTACAAGATGATAGAATGTTCTTTTAAGGATGGCTACGAGCAAGTGACTTGCGAGAGGATGTAAAAGTAAAGAAGGATATGATGACAGAGGAACAAGTTAAAGATAGTACAGTTGCAATAAGAACAATAGACAATGAACCAATTGGCTCTGGTATTCTTTACTTTGGCCAGGATTCAAGTTATGTAATAACTTGCATGCATTGCATTGTGACAGATTTGAATGATTTAGGCAGTACTTTGAATGACAAGATTATGGTAGTACAAAAACTCCATGAATGTCAAAAGGAAACTTCTGTCATAATTTCTCTTAGAAGTAATTTGTTAGTAGATAAGAAAAATGATATTGCTGTAATTATTTTAGATAACAGTAGCCAGATATTCCAAAAGGTCAAAGTTGAGTGTTTGCTTGATAATTCAGAGAACAAAGAATATAAACTTGTAGGTTTTCCACTGGCAACTTTAGGAATAGAACATTGTTTCTGTAAGGGCGAATGGAACAGCAAAGGTGCTTCTGATTGCTTTTATATAACTTTGCGTGACGACATAAGTGATGACAATGTGCGTGGATTATCAGGAGGTGGTGCATTTGTGGAAATTGGGAATGTATATCTCTTAAACGGAATCGTTGAAGGCATTAGGGGAGAGGAAAAAGGTAGAGTCATTAAAACCATATCCTTAGCGGCTGTAAATAAACTTTTATCAGCAAATTTCAGAGAGCCCTTGAACATCTCTTTTGTAGGAATAAATGGCATTGATGAAAAATTTTTCAAAGATGAAGTCAAACAGGCCATATACGACATGTCTCAATGTAATTTACTTGGGGTAAATATCACGTTTGATATTGCGTCTTATTTTGATTGTGTTGCTAAGACAAGCAATTTCTATCACACTTTATGGACTAAACTTGACGATTGGATTCTTGATAAACATAGGATTATCGGATATACGGAAAATAAAAAATTACAACCAGTTGTAAAAGCCCTTAGAGATGAGGTCGTAAAATGGTACACCAATCTCTCTCAAAAGCCTGACGAAATAATAGAAATAGATAGTTTGAATGAAAATGCTAAGTCCGCAAAAGAGCAAGTTCGCAAAGCTATAGCAAAATATCAAGAAGATGAAATAGAGAAAGACGAAAGAAGTAAAGACCAAGCAGTCTCTATTATGTATTCTTATTATAACTATCTTGACAGCTTTATAAGCACATTAGATGAGACAAAGATAAAATTGTCTAATAGTCCATTCTTAATTATCTGGGGAGAAGCAGGATGTGGCAAGTCGCACCTATTTGCTGACACTGCAGACAAAAGAGTAAAGAAGGGACTTCCTACGATATTATTACATGCAAGGAACTTTTCTAGTGACAAGACCATAGAAGATAATATCATAACTCAATTAAAATTGCGAGTTGATTTTAGAAGTTTAATGGAAAGCTTCAATAGGATTGGGTTGGAAATAGGCTCCAGAGTTTTAATATTGATTGACGCTATCAATGAAACAAGGAATAGAGAATTGTGGCGGAATAATCTTTCCGGACTCGTAGAAGAATTGAGATCTTATCCTGGTGTTGCAATGGCCGTTTCTGTCAGAGATACATATATGGATGAGACTCTTCCTGTGAATATCAAAGACAATCCTAATGTAACATTAGTCAAACACATTGGTTTTACAGGCAACATATATGAAGTATTAAGGCAATTTTGTAAATTCTATGATATAAAATTCCCGAATTTTCCTGTTCTAAATGAGGAATACAGAAATCCTTTATTTCTACATTTGGTATGTAGAGTTGTAAAGGAAAAAATGCATGGAGATTTAGAACGTGGCTTATATGGTTTATATAAGATATTCGATGAATACAAGGGTATGATGGATAGCGTCTTTGACAAGAAAAGACCCGAATACAAAAGGCACAAAGTCATAACAAGATCTATAGACGCAATTGTAAGGCAAATGTTTAAAGACAGCACAGACGCCATTCCCTTATTACAAGCAGAAAAACTTTTGCAAGATAAAGTTATACAAAGCAATTTCTTATTGAATGACCTCATTGATGAATTCGTTCTTAAAATGACGAAAAGAGACAATGGCGAATATGTTACATTCGCTTATGAACGAATGGGTGAGTTTTATGAGGCTATGGAGATTGCAGGAAACTTGTCGCAAGAAGATATTGATAATTACATTTGCAAGTCAACTAACAGAAATTCTTGGAATGAAAATATATATGGCATTATGGACCAGCTCGCTATTGTCTTACCTGAAACTTGTGAGAAGGAGCTTTATGAAATTACAAAGAACCGTTATGTTGGGGCAGCAGTATTTAATAGTTTGTTATGGCGGCCTGCAAGCAGTCTTAACCAAAATAAATTGGTAAATTATTTCAGAAAATCAGAATCCGGTGTTGGAGGTGACGAATGGTTGACAATGATTTATCGGTTATCCTGCATTCCTGGTAATCCTTTTAATGGAGATTACCTATGCCGTATAATGAATAGGTTTTCAATGTCAGAAAGGGATAGTTGGTTCCAATCATATTTATATAATTATACAGGTAACTCTGATAGTCCTATAGAACAACTTATAGATTGGGCTTGGACTCCAGGAATCTCAAAAATTACGAAACCAGAAATAGCTGATTTGGCAGCCAAAACACTAATATGGGTATTATCGTCAACATCTAATGGATTGAGAGATAGAACTTCAAAAGCGCTGATAAACCTTCTTCAATATCAAAAGTCTGCCCTGCTGAACCTAATGAAGATTGCAGACTCTCAGGATGACCTTTATATTAGAGAACGTGTGTACGCAATTGCTTACGGATGTGTTCTAAGGTGCGATGATGATGAAATGATTAAAATGATTGGGAATTACACATATAATAATATTTTTGAGAAAGGTAATCCTCCATGTCATATCTTATTAAGAGACTATGCATCTTGCATAGTAGACTACGCTGTTTACAGAGGTCTTTTAGACAGAACCGTCCTACAAAAGAGCAGACCTCCTTATAGTTCGACTTTACCTAAATTTCCGAACAAAAAAGAAATTGACAAGTACGAAATACCGTATGATGAATCTAGAAATAAAAAAGACGAAAGAATAGTACAAAATATGATAGTTGGGTCCGTGGTCAAAGGCCTAGCTGATTTTGGACATTATGTTGTTGAAAGCAGTTGCAACAGAATAATAAACCTCTCTTTGGAGGCTTATAGAACTTGGCCTCAGTTCTGGAAGTCATTAAGCCGGAAAAAGAAAGAACTCTTCGATATTTATAAACTATATTATAGTGCCCTTCAAGGTAAATCTTCAAATGGTTCCAAATATAAACATGATTCCTTTTATCAACAATTAGTTGAGTATTTCACTAAAGAGTGTTCCGCCATTGATGCCTTATTAGATTCCGTCTTCACTGAAGATGAGAGAAAGAAGATGGTGAAGTTATATTTCACATATCTCGAAAATAAAGATAAACCTACTTATGAGAATAAGATAGATGCATGGCCTGTAAGGTATTGGATAGTTAAGAGAGTTTTTGAACTTGGTTACGACAGTAGCAAGCATGGTGGATATGACAGATTTATCAATGGCTACTATATTAATAATGGAACACCTAAGGTAGAACGTATAGGAAAAAAATATGAATGGATTGCATATCATGAAATAATGGGTATTCTTGCAGACAATTATTTAGTTGAAGATAGCTATAATGATAAGCCAGCAATATATAAGGGGCCTTGGTTTGCATATATAAGGAATTTTGATCCAGGATGTATATCGAGAAATTTAAAGAAATCTGAGTCCTGGATGTCCGCCCCTGAATATATTTATTGGAATATGCCTTATGTGGAATGGCGCGACACGATGAAGGATTTCCCAAATATACTAAAATACATAGTTAAAACTGATGATAATGATCAAGACTGGCTTTGTCTACACAATTATTACAATATAAAGGCCCCTAAACAAATTGGTGCTGATGAATATAGAGGTAATAGAAAAAGCGTCAATATATTTATCGAGTCATTTATTGTGAAAGAGTCAACTAAAACAAGGATAGTCCACGATTTAGAAGGTAAAAGACTTTGGGGCGTCAGCAAAGCAGAATATTCTTCACATTCGAATATGATTTCAAGAGAACTAGGATGGTCGCAGTGCTATATGAGTCAGGAAACTGGAGACAGATGGATGAAATTGTGCGGATTAACAAGGTATAAGGCTCTACCTTCAGTAGAGAATTTGAATGGTAATATTGAGGATGACCATTCTAGCATAAGTAGCTCATATAAGATACCATGTCTTGAACTCATAAATGGATTGGAAATGAAATACAGCGATGTCGATGGACAAATGCTTGATAGGAACGGGCAATTGCTTTCTACATACAATAAGGATAATGACAATGACGAAGTGCTTATTAGGAAGAAGTCATTAGTAGACTATTTACGTAATAACAAGTTAGACATTATCTGGACAATAGATATAGAGAAGAATTGTTATAGTGGTGTCATGGGGGGAGACCCAAAAGGTAAAGTATTCGATGGTGTCTTCTATTTAGACCAAGAATGTTCAGTAAAAGGTCATTTAAATATTTTCGATAGATGGAACGATTAACTTTCAACTTTATTCCAATGGATATGGGTGATTGTATTGTTATAAATTTATATGAAAATAATGGCTCATATACAATTTTACTAGATTCTGGAACGAGTAAGGACTATAGAACAAAACTTCGACCATATCTTAGCTCTTTGATTAATCGTGGGAAAGGCATTGATTTGTGGATACTTTCTCATATTCATGATGATCATATAGGTGGATTTGTTAATTACATAAAGGATTTGGATCTCAATATAGTCCCAAAGACCGATAACATAGTATACAATCCCCCAACAACAAATTATGCTTCATTTACATCTTCAGGGAGGAATAATACACAAAGTGTTTATAATCCTATAAGCATTTCACAAAGTGATATTATCTGTGAGTATCTATTAAAAAGAAATGAGGCTTGGATTAAAGCTTTCTGTGGAAAAAAGATAGATTTTCATGGTCTAGAATTCTTTGTACTATCTCCTTCCATAGATAGCTATGCAACTTTATTGAATAATAAAAAGACACGTGCTAAAAAGAAAGAAGATATATATACGCCAATATCTGTCGGTAATTATGATTATAATGATACCATCGAAAGGTTAAGTAACAAGAGATTCGAAGAAGACAACAACATTGAGAATGGAAGTAGTATAGCCTTACTAATTATTTATAAAGGATCACGTTTCCTTTGGATGGGGGATGCTTATCCATCGGTCGTATGTGAATCTTTAAAGAAACTCGGTTATTCTGAAGACAAGCCTCTTGAATGTGAATGGGCCACATTAGCTCATCATGGAAGTTGTCATAATACCAATACGGAATGGGTACGTTTAGTGCAAGCTAAAGATTACATTGTTACTGCTAATGGAAATAACAAATATTGTCTGCCAAACAAAGAATCAATTGCAAGAGTATTAACTAGTAAGGCAAGAAACATAAACAATAAAATTCAAATATCATTCACCAAACAGGGATATGCATTAGACAATATGTTTGGTAATGAACAAAATGCATATCAAATATATAATTTCGAAATGAATGTACTTACAAATTATTTAAACTTTGACTATTAACAATTATAGCTAAAGAAGAATCGGCACTGATAATATGGTGGAAATATCAAATCATTCTAGCTAATTATTTGTATCTATCTACTTTTTGAAAAGAACAATGTTTGGCCTAGTACAAAATATTAAGTTGAATTTTCTTTATGCTTAAAACCTAGTGTATTTTTCAATTTACCAAGAGGCTAAAATGAACGTAACAAGAGAATGAGAAAATGTACGAAGATATTTGGCAGATGATAATGAGAATGAGCCAACGAGGGCGGAAGTTATTGGCTTATGAGATGACGCTTAAGGGTTTCAACGTGGGATATGTTCATCCCCACTACTACTTTGATGCCAAAGGCGTGCATACAATACTCTTCTATCCCAAGGGCAGCCAGCATGAGACAGATGATAAGGACGGAACGTATTACAACACATTGAAAGAGATTGTTGAGAACGACGAAGAGATACATGTGCGTGTAAAAAGGTATACATGGTTGCCACGTTTTATCAATGATTGGCGAGAAGGTGAAATCGTAAAATCTTATATATGTTCACGCTATCATGGTGAATGGGTTAACAGGTGGTACAGGATCCAGCCCAGCAAGAGCCTTGATGGTGTGCATCCTCGTTCCCTGTTCTTGTGGGATCCGGAAGAAAGTCAGATTATATATAAGATGACGAGTTACCACAAGAACAAACATGTTTTGGAAATGACGTTCTTAAAGATGGAGACCGGCAAATAATCTCCAAAATCCAGGGCAAACAGTACAGATATTGCCCGCCATTCAGGTTACACAATAATACCCTATGGTATCCGTTTTATCATAGAAGCAAGATAAACAATTCATGGCGGAAGAGCGCACAATACATCTTTATCCCTACCAGGCGGATATGGTCAACAGAATAGAGAAGGCTTTTGAGTCTTTTCGTTCTGTGATGGTGCAGATGCCCACCGGCACCGGCAAGACCCATGTTATTGCTGTTATTGCCAGAAAATTTGTCTCGGAGGGTAAAACCGTCTGGATGGTAGCCCATCGCCGTGAACTCGTTACACAGATCCGAAATACTCTGGCATTGTATCTGAGCAAGGACGAAATGAGCTTGGTTGAGGTGCGATCAGTCCAGTGGCTCACCCGTCATCTTGATGAAAGTAAGGCCTCTACCCCATCTCTGATTATTATCGACGAAGCCCACCATGCCCTTGCCAGAACCTATTCCTTCCTGATGAAAGCCTTCCCTGATGCCAGGAAGCTCGGCGTTACTGCCACACCATACCGGTTGAGTGGTGAAGGCTTTACTGATCTGTTCGACACGCTTCTTATGTCGAAGAGCATCTACGACTTCATGGTCGAAGGACGGCTGAGCCTTTACGACTACCGCACTGTCAAAGCGGATGCCGAAGACCTGCAGCTTATCAAGTCGATCCGGAAACACGGTGCCGACGGAGATTACGACGCCAAGGAACTCGACGGGAAATACAATCAGTTGAAGACGATAGAACACCTTTATACCTCGTTCAAACGTTACGCCTCCGACCGTAAGGGCTTTGTCTACGCCATGAACATCAGCCATGCGGAGAATATCGCCGCCTACTACTGCTCTATGGGCATCAAAGCAGCGGCTGTGAGCAGCCAGACACTGAAACTGGATCGTCAGAAGATAATAGATGCCTTTAAGAACGGTGCCATCCAAGTGCTCGTATCTGTGGATCTGTTCTCAGAGGGTTTTGACGTACCGGATGCAGAGTTCATTCAGCTTGCCCGTCCTACATTGTCACTTGCCAAGCACCTGCAGATGGTAGGCAGGGGATTGCGAGTCGCCAAGGGCAAGGACTGTTGCGTTATCCTCGACAATGTCGGCAACTATTGGAATTTCGGCCTGCCATCCGACGACAGAGACTGGCAGCTGTTCTTTAACGGCTACAACAACAAGACAGTCAGACTGTTTACGACCAAAATAAACAAAGTCCCTCCTTTCGTAAGTCAACGGTTTGTAGGAACACCCATAATCAATGATGAACCGGAAGACGGAAAATTGGATTTGCTTGCTGATTATCATGAGCAGAAAGATGATATAAGCATCTTGAATGCCTACCCTATAGTGACGGGAGGAAACGGATTGAAGGGTGTCGCCGACCGCCACGGGAATATTATTCTTCCCTGTGAGTACCGCAGCTTGGAGACCAGCCGCGACGGGATCGTAACAGTGAGAGGCAAGAAGACTTTCTTCCTGGACCTGTATAACGGAAAGAAGTACCAGTCGTGGCCAAATACATTCCGCATCAAGGGCTTCCCCGTTGCATTCTATAATGAAAAGTTGTATTTCAGGTTGCGGTCGAGATTTATCGGAGAGGATCCATCTTTAGACATTGCACAAGTCCTCCCCTTTCCCTTTTACAACATTCTCAGATGGAATAAAATTCTCTTCTTCCACGAGGAGGACGGTTGGAAGACATACCGTATCATCAAGCGCAGCGAGCATGGAGCGGTAATCTGTGAAGGGGAATGCGGTGGACTTTACATGCAGCCATCCCCTGATGACAAACCTTTGCCAGTAAATGATCTTAGCGAAGCTGAGAAGCTACTGGAGAAATACGAGTCGGATTACAGGCAATGGACTATAGAAGCCCGGTCACTTTTCCTGGGTTATGTCGATGCTGACAACGTGGAGAAGATATTTGAAAAATGCAAGGTAAAGAAATGCGGTGACGGCATCTATGAGGTAACAAAAATCAACGGAGAGAAATATTGGTTTGATGGCAGCTGTTACGCTAAATTCTCTGTAAGACCCCGGAGAGCCCGTTGCGGAGTTGTTGACTTGCTGTACGTTAACGACGTATATTTTATCACAGTTTCCAACCACTTCTATCCGTCACCACTGCGACTTTGGGAATTACCACAATCTTCCCTGCTGTCTCTCTGAGGCGGCAGGGAATTTTTGTTTATGGCAATATGGGATGACGGATGGATGCCCCTGCTGACGAGATAGTTCTGACGAAGTTGCTCTGTAACTTCCGTGCGTAATTGAATGGTCTCCCCATCCCATGACACTGTGCCCTTGTGGATTCGTATTATCGCTTTTTCTTTCCAAAAATGTCAGAGTGAGTACCAGTAGTGAGTAAAAGCAAAGTCAGTTCTTGGTTGTTTTGTTTCCATGTCATCAACCAGTCAGATTCTATGTGCGCTTCCCATTCTCCATCATGATTACCATGCAGGATATGTGGCTTATATTTAGAAGGGAGGCATCCGTTTTCTACTAAGATTTCAATAGCTTTGTGAATCAAACTTATATCATAGCCTCTTTTTGACAAAGCTTTAGGGCTTTGTCAAACTGATGAGTTGTATAAAGTTGGTATTTCATCACTTTAATACTGTATCGAACAATTCATCAACAGAATTCCATTTAGTGACTCTACCTGCTTTTACATCCTCATGAGCAAGATCCAAATCTGATTTTTGGGGTGTGACGACAGAGATGCTCCCTACACCACGAAGCATCTTTATAGCATTCTTAATCTTGTTCAGCATCGTAGTGTCGTCGATAGTAACGATCAACTTTGGCGAGGATATCGTATTAGAAGAAGTACTCATATCGCTTACTTTTTCTGCAAATGTAATTCAAATTATCGATACCGCCAAATATTCATTGGAATATTTTTCATTTAAGACTTTCTTTTCGTGTTTTAAGTTACCCAAGGGGCTAAGTTTTGATTCCGAATGAGTTATCTGCGCCACTTAGCTCTTTGAGTATTTTCATCGTCTATATCCAAATCCATCCCGTTCTCTATCTCCTGCTCACGATTGATATCTTTAGAACCTGCATTGCTATTCACAGAAGGACGAGGCACAGATGAAGACTGTCGTGGTTTCTGTTCTGCCTTTGCATGGGCAGAGTGCTGCAAATTGACGATTCCTTTCGACTCCAAGTAGTTGGCATGGAGTTGACGGACGACGGACTCTTTCAACCGGATGGTCTCCCCACTCCATGACACGGTACCCTTGTGGATGCGAGTGCCGAACTGCCGGTAGAGGATGCGGTTGATGTCGAGCGTGGTGAGCTTCGGGTTGTCGGCCAACAGTTCGTCGACGGTCTTTTCAATCTTGGCAAACCGGGTGGCGGTATCCTCGAATTGCAGCAGCTCCTTGATACTGAGGAACTCACCGCCTTTGAAGACGGACTTGTTCTTATGGTCAACAAGGATATAACCATACGGGGTGTCTGTCTTGCCGACGAACACAAGGCTGATACCAAACTTCTTCATGTGGGCAGCAAGCTCTTCCTTGTTGGCACTGAGATTACGGTACTTCTGCAGGATGGCCCGCAGCTGCTGGCGTCGCCTATTGTCGGGGTGGAATATATTGGAATATACAAATTAATTATCTATATTTTGAAAATGTTTCGTTGTTTTCCTTATGTTCACATGATTATCCATGATATTATTTTGAGGGGATGAAAAGAAATTTATACGATAAAATGCCGTTTTGGCTATTGGATTCCCCAAACGTTAAATTTACTTTTTATTCCTTAATATTCAATCGATAAAAGATGCTCATAATTCGCAAATTCAGAATTAATGATGGGTTGATTATGAATATTAAAATTACGGGTAGATTACAACTCATTGATAATCAACCTATTACATTTTCACGTTCTAATTTTACCATCAAAATATGCTGGGAAAATCGGCTTTTTCAGTTAACTGCATAGGGCTACATACCTATTCGCGCAAGCTTACGCAGTTAACTTCATCAGCTGACGAAGTTAACTGCATTCGATTTTTCACCTTTCCAAGTGGTATCTTCCATACTTTTTCGGGGGATAAAACTTCCCATACGCTCTAGATAGAGCAAAAAGGTCGACATTTTTTCGTTAACAATTCTGGTGATAAGGTTTAAAGGGTGTAAATTTCTTTATCTTGATTACCAATTTTCATTACCTGCTAATCCATTCTTCAAGCATTCCTCGATCTTATCCATCACAACATTAGAATATGCGTGGGACAAGTTTATCTTACGAAGAGTTTGAATTCTTTTACGCTACCGGGAGCGCCTTGTTCTGCTCTTGGCAGGTATTCGAAGGCTGACACGGTTACTTCTTTGCCCATATCTACGATACAGAGGTGTGGGAATGTGGCTCCTTTTTCTGTCTGCCAATAGGTACTTTCTTGAAGGTCAAACATCTTGTCGAGGGTCGAGTTGCCCTTTTCACTGTCTGCATAATATGCTACCCAGTTGTTGCGGTCGATACGATTGCCTTGGGCATCCTGCAAGTATACTTCGGCAATGGCGATCTGTGGGTCTCCGCTCTGACTGCTCTCACATTCGATGGCAAAATAACGTCCTTTCACCGGTGTATCCAACTTGAGGGTTTGCCAGCCGTTTCCTGCTTTCAGTTCGCCTTTCAACACTGGTGTTGCTGAGTTCAGATCTATGCGATGTCCCGGGTCGTTATGTTTGTTGCTCTTTTCGAGATTCAACTTATCAAGTTCTGGTTTGTTCTGACAGTAGGCTGTTGCTTCGCCCTTAGGACCTACGACATCTAACACGATGACTTCGTTCTTACCTTTCTTCAACCAGCAGCCCGGCAGATAGAGGGTTTGCTGTGGACCGATTCCCCAGAAGCGACCGAGTGCGTGTCCGTTAACATAAACTTGTCCTTTACCAAAAGCTTCCATATTGATAAAGGTGTCACCAACTTTATTCATATTGAAATAACCGCGGTAGTAGCCTGCTGTTGTCTTCAAACTTGCCTTTTTGTTTTGTGGTGCTGCAAATGTCTTTGCTGCCGTACCGTAATCGTCCGGGATGGTCTGGTTCGTCCACTTCGTTGGTGTCAGGGCAATATCGCTGGTTTCATCTGATGTGGAGATCGTCACATTACCGATGATACCTTTATAGTCTTTGATGGCACGACCGAAGTTGATTCGTCCCATGCCTTCTACGATAATGGTGATCTTGCTACCTTCGGCAATTGGTGGCAACTCCAAAGATTTTTCATTCTTCACGCGATCGATCTTTCCGATATATTTGTCGTTGATGAAGACTTGGGCGAAATCATGGAACTCTCCTATTAGGGTTGATGGACTCTTGACTGCCGGAAGTGGAGCGGTATAGACCATCGTACCCCACCCCATATCCATATCTTCGAAACACAGGGGTTGGTTGCTCTCTTTCGATGATGATACTCCTGACAGCAATGGACGGTATTCGGTCAGTTTGAACTTCGGGATGCTTATCAGAGGCTTCGGGGCTTTAGGGATAGCAGGAAGTTTCTTGCCGTCATTATATTTGGCCATAGTCTTCTGAAGTTCATAATACTTTGGGGTTGCCTGACCATACTCGTTGATAGGTGCATCATAATCGTAAGAGGTGACATCGGGTTGGAATCCCGGAGAGTTGGCTCCTGCCCAATGACCGAAGCTGGTTCCTCCATGTGTCATATAGAGTGAGAAGCTGATGCCTTTGCTGAGCATCTCGTCGATGCCTTCTACCATGTCTTTGGCGGGACGTGTCTCATGTCGTGCACCCCACTTGTCAAACCATCCGCTCCAGAACTCTGAGCACATCTTTGGGGCATGTGGACGAACCTCTCCGAGACGCTTAAACTGGTTGTCGATATTGGCGCCGGTTCCGAAATTCATCGTCCATGTCAGATCATCCAGTCCGTTATTGAGGAAGTTGGATGACCAGTCGCACTGGAAGAGGGTCACTTTGTCGAAACCGCATTGCCTTACGATGTCCCGGATAGCGCTCACGTATGGTTTGTCCTTACCGTATGATCCGTATTCGTTTTCTACCTGTACCATGATGATAGGACCACCATTCTGGATAGTAAGAGGGGCGAGTTGCTCTCCTACTTTCTTTTCGAAGATCTTGACGCGTTCCATGAAATAAGGATCTTGCTCGCGCAGACGGATGTCTTTTTTCTTCAGGAGCCACCATGGTAATCCGCCCATCTCCCACTCTGCACAGACGTATGGACCAGGTCGAACAATTACGTACATACCGTTTTTCTGACAGAGACGACAGAATTCTGCAACGTCATTGTTACCAGTAAAATCAAATTTGCCTTCTTGTTGTTCGTGGATATTCCAAAATACGTAAAGGCAAACGGTATTCATGCCTAATGCTTTGCACATCTTGATGCGATGTTCCCAATAGGCACGTGGGATACGGGGGTAGTGTAATTCGGATGCCTTCACGATGAAGGGTTTGCCATTCAATAGAAAGGTCTTATTACCTGTGGTAAAGGTGCCGCCTTTCTTCGCCACTATATTCTCGGTTGGAGCGAATGCCAACAGTGAGGCTAATGCCAAGGTTTGAATAGTTGTTGATATTTTCATCTTTTATTTTCTTATTAGGGATGAGAGTTCTTTACTAGATTATTTCTGCACAAAGGTGGTGACGCTTCTTGGTGCTAACATGACATCACCAGTACAGGGTTCCAGAGGCAAAAGGTTCTCGGAAGATCTGTCACTCGTGCGATATGGACTCCAGGTGATTTCTTTTTCACCTTGAACTGTAAAGTTCACTGATTTGGTCGTCTCCGAATAGTTGATTGCTACAACGACCCATTTGCCATCTGTATTTCTATAGGCTGAGCACATCACTCCCTTGGGATCATTATAACCTTCTGGGATGTCTTTGCCCTCCGGGGATGTCGTGGAAATATCGTAGCGCTGAGCTCCGGGACGAACAAAACGTGAATAGTTACCCATCGTCCACAAGAGTTTAGAGTCTACTGCCCATCCGCTGTTCCATCCATCATTACTGTATATTCGGAGAAGGCCATCGCGATAATCGCCACCGGCAGCACGCCACCAACTCCAACTCTCGGCATTGGCATATACGAGGTCGTGGTGAATGATACGGGCTACATATAGGGCGGTCTTCATCGAGAAGTCGTAACCTCCTCCGCCACCGATCTCTTCATCGTTGCTCATGATACAAATCTCTGTTTGCCAGAACTTGATACCTTTCTGCTTGCAGGCGTCGTGTACTTGCATACGCACCTCACGCATATAAGGGATCGGGGTATTGGTCCAATAGCTATGGGCTCCGATCAATGGTAGCACCATCTTCTGATTGCCTATGTAGGTTTGGGTACTGTCCTTGGTGAAGAAGGCGTTGATTTCATATCCGCGTTTCCAATCTGTATGATGGGTTCCGAGCAGACAGCGATAGTCGGATGATTCATCCATCAGGATCTTGGTGTTGACTTTCTTTCTCTGCAATTCCTTGTTCAGTTCACGAACCACATGCGCTATCTCTCTGTTTGTTGCCGGACTACCTTCTTGCTTAGGCCCTAACCAATTCCAATGACCATCCGGTTCGTTGACAGGACTGATATAATCGATATGGATTCCGTCATGTTCTTCTATACCTTTCAAAGAAGTTGCCATAAAACGGGCGAAGTCATCATAACAGTTGTCTTTCAGGTTGATAGTTCCTCCTCGACCGGTATTGGTTGCTAATCCGTTTTTGGTAAAATACACGGGAGCTGAATTGCAAAAAGCCAATAGATAAGGGACGCCGCGTTGTTTGGCCAACTTCAGGAAGCGGCGTTGTCCTTCTTGTTTGTTCCAATCATACGTGCCATCTGCTTTCAGGAAACATTGGGTACGTGTTCCTCGCTGTATCTGTGAAGCGTCTTCTTGTTCTTCACTACCCGCTCCTAGGTTGAAACGCCAGAGCGAAAGTCCTATTCCCTTTGGTTTGCCCTGTGCATCTGTATCGAGGGAGAAGAGCCAATCGGCGATTTGTTCTTGTTGTTTTTGTGGCCACAAGCCCAGGAATTGCATACTCCACGCATCACTGGCACCAAAATGCTGGATATGTTGTTCCGGTGAATTGGGTTGTATCGTATAATGCGTTACAGGGGTGGCGGCTTTCGAGCATATGCTCGAAGCTATCAATACTGTAAAAATCCTTATCTTTATATATTTGTTATTCATAGATGTTTATGAAATTTTATTTCACGATGAATTTCTTGCCATTCTGGATATATACTCCTTTAGCGAGTACTTTCGTATCTTGTTCGTTCGCTTTCACCAATTGTCCATTGATATTATAGATACGTGAGTCTTTCTTTGCCGGCTCTTGCTTTACATTGGCTATGCCATTGGTGATACCATTCTCGAAATCAATAACTATCGTGTTTACTGACTTGGCCGGTATCATGATACGATTACCCAAAGCATAGGTGCCCACAATATTCTTCAGGTTCTCTGTAGCTGAGGTGCGATACAGATGGATATCCTTGGCGATACTTTGTCCGTTTACATTGATCTTTACACCTGTAGCAGAACCCATGTTCACATATACGATGACCAATCGCTTGCCGTCTGGTGATAGATAAGCCGACCCCATCAGTTTGTTGAGGCTTTCGGATTGATCGGTTGCATGGTCGACACGCTGGTATCCCGGTCGGATAAAACGACTAAAGTTGCCTAATACCCAAAGATTCATATTATCTGAAATAAATGTCATACGACGTTGTTTAGGTTAGGTTATAATATTTATTTTTATAGTGTTTTCCTTACTTACTTTCTTTATTCACCTTATTATAAATGCCTTACTATCTTGAAGATTCAGATACGGTATGATTATGGTTATCTATATATAATATTTCTTTTATTGTTAGGCTTCTGGGTGCAAATGTACTGCAATTTTACGATTCGAACGGATACTTTTCGTGCAATAAACATACACAAATCGTGCAATGATTGTTTTTTATTCTTTTCTTTACTACTGATTATATTCTATTCTTACCATTATGATGGATTATAACAGCTACAATAATCCAATAGACTGTAAACTACAAAAGTAAATCCTATTTTTCTCTAATATTCTGATTTACAACACATAACGATTTTTACATATTATATAAAAAGTAAACTTTTCAATTCCTATTTATTACAAAATATTCTCTTCAATATCGTCTTCTTACATTGACTGGTATTTCTTTAGATTATCTTCCATCTTCTCTTTTATCTCTTTTCGATACCACTCAGGAGCTAATACTTCGATGTCGGGAAGAAATGAAAATATCTGCTGTGTCAACTCTCTCGTTGGTTTCACACATATAGATATTGTATTAGGTTCTTCACAGATTATTTTCTGGGAATGATGCAATGGTTTGGAGACAACATACGGAAAATGTTGTGGAGAAAAACGAAGTACGATTTCCTCCGTCGGCACATCTTCATACGGAACTGAGACTCCAATCACATCATCAAAATAGGTATCGAAATTGATTTGCTCATTCTTGATAAACGGTATGTTTGATTTCTTAAACGAGACGATACGATCTAATGCATAGTTTTCGATTTTGACATTCTCTGAATTCAACCCGAAAAGGAACCATCTGCCATTATATTGTTTGACATAGTATGGATGCACGATGCAAACGCGTGCATCTTTGCCAAAAGAATGATAAATGATTTCGAGTACTTGATGGTTGATCGTCGCATCTATGATACCGGAAAGATGTTCCACACCTTTAAGCATTTCATTTTGCGCAAAGGATATCAGTTTCTCCGAGTTTGGTTTGACACCAAAGCGTATCTCCAGACTGGAAATAACTTCCTCCAACCATGCGTTGGCAGGGAGTCCACGATAACGTCCCAGCATATCGATAGTGGCACGGAGATTTCTCAACTCCTCTGGCGACATTTCATTATCAAAGAGACTAAATGATGAGTCCGTATAAACATAATAGGCTTTATTACCTTCATAACGCACAGCCTTAATAGGGGCATCATACGGATCGAGTTTCATATTGGAAATATCTTCCCGAATTTGTCGTAGACTAATATTATACCCTAGTTTATCACTTACATAATCTACCAGTTGTTCTATATTATATCGTTTGTTATGGAAACAATTATCAAGCAACTGATAACGCATAAAGGCGTTCTTGTTTATTGGCATGGTCTCTCTTTTTATATCGTTAATGCATCAATAATCCATCTTAGGATTGTGCGATTAGATTACTAAATGACAAAGGTAACTAAAAATATCGGGAGACTTTCCTTTCTCTGCAAAAAAATAACGTGAACTGTCTTTTATCAAGAGAAAGATTCGCGATACGGAATAATTCTGTAACTTTGCACACGATAATCCTTATGATGATCATCATTTCATAAAGGAGAGAAAGATTATGTGTAAACAATTAGAACTATTTCCTGAGGAAAAGCAACAGAAGGATCAAGATTGGAAAGAGGTTGAAAAGATCGACCTGAATCCTCTTTTTGAACGACTTGCCAAAAGTAAGTTTCGTAGTTCATTCTATCTCAATGCGAAGGATAAAGAATATATACATTCTAAGGGTTGGGAGAAGATAGAAGAGGGTACTCGCAAGACCATCGCAACCCGACTGGCTCCCGAAAGCATCCCGAACGATGGCAAGCAGACTCCAATGCGCCATGGCATTTTTCCGCCCTTCATCGCTCAACATGCTACAGGATGTTGTTGTCGCGGTTGTCTAGAGAAATGGCATGGCATACCTAAGGGGCGACAACTCACGACGAAAGAGCAGGCATACATCACTCATATCATCATGGAGTGGCTACATCGAAATGTTCAATAATTCTACGTTCTTTTCTTGATTCGCTGTCTATCTTCGCAGGTTACGATAAGAGGAACTTGTTCTATTGTGACACAACTTGTATCCAAACCTAACGCTTTCTCATCTCCAACACCAATATGTTTCAATATGGAGAAGAGATTCAAGATTATATTATCTATGCTACTTACTTTTGCTGATGGATAATAGATGCGATGAATGACGATAAACCGGAAATCGCCCGTAATATGATGTTTTTGTAAAGAGCGATAACCACTCTTGATATCAAAGCGCTTCTCTGCAATCATATCTTCCACGATCTGGCGAAGATACAAACTGCATAATGGGTTCACACGGAATCCGACACGGATATTTACGGCATAGAGTGTGTCGGGGATTAACTCGTCACATACATAATCTAAGGTATCCGGATGATCGACATTCTCAAAATGAATCAACCAATAATGGTCGGCTCGTTTGGGCTGTTTGTGAATGATGGAATACATCAATTTGTCTTCTACCATATCTTTCTTGCTGGTTTGACGGATGTATATCAGATTCGTGGCATATTTAGGAATCGACTCATCATTCTTTATGTCTGAAAGTATCGGATAATATTGCTGGAGATTACTAAACTTCAGATATTTTCGTCGAATGATTCGGGCTCGGTTCCAAATATACATAATGAGGCAGAAGATGAGTGAAAGCATCAACGTAAACCAACCGCCATTCAAGAACTTGGATACATTTGCCAACAGGAAAAGTCCTTCTATGGACAGATAGCATAGGAGGAAACTCGCGATAATCCATCTCTTATAATATCTTTGATGCATATAACTGGTAAGCATCAAAGTCGTAGTGAGCATGGTGATGGTAATAGCCAATCCATAGGCCGCTTCCATATGGGAAGAAGTCTGGAAGATGAGAACCGTGATGATGCAAAGTACATAGAGCAAGCCATTGATTGCCGGAATGTATATCTGTCCCTTGTCTGCGGTAGGATATTTGAACTTTAGCAACGGCCAGAAATCAAGATGGACGGCTTCGCTGAATATCGTAAAGCAACCACTTATCAGAGCTTGACTGGCAATGATGGCTGCTCCCGTAGCCATGACAATTCCTATCATCAACAGCCAACGTGGCATCATGGCATAGAATGGGTTGAGAGACTGATGGAACATTTCTTGATGCAGGATGATATATGCACCTTGGCCCATATAGTTGAGGACAAGCATCAACTTTACGAAGAACCAGCCAATGGTGATATTCTTTCTTCCACAATGTCCGAGATCGGAATAAAGTGCTTCGGCCCCCGTCGTACAGAGGAATACGGCTCCCAAAATCAGAAACCAATATGGGCTCTGAATAAGCAACCTAATGGCATAATATGGATTCAAAGCTTTGATGACCAATGGATAATGAACGACATGGACGATACCAAGCAATCCTAGCATCAAGAACCAAACAAGCATGAACGGTCCGAAGTAACGACCGATAAAACTCGTACCAAAGCGTTGGATAAAAAATACGACGGAAAGAATTCCGATGACAATTGGCATGACAGGAATTTCTGCGGAATATACGTGAAGTCCCTCTATAGCTGATGTAATCGTGATAGCAGGTGTGATAACTCCATCTGCTATCAACGTACAGGCTCCGATAATGGCAAGAAGAAAGAACCATCGTTTACCTCGTTTCCTGATCAAAGTGTAGAGAGCCAGTATACCACCTTCTCCCTTATTATCTGCCCTGAGCGCTACACCAACATACTTTACCGTTGTCTGAAGGGTCAGCGTCCAAAATATACAAGAGACAGCTCCTAAGATGTAATCCGCATCAAAATGGGGATTGGCATGAAGAAGCGTCTTCATCACGTACAAAGGTGATGTTCCTATATCACCAAAAACTATACCTATTGCAATCAATACACCTAAAAGTGATAATCGCTTATGACTGGAATTATCTGTAGCCATAATCTAAAAATCTCATTGACGGCACAAAAGTAAACTTTATTATGGAAGATAAATAATTTATGGATATAAATTAAGGTTTATTGGCATTTAATATATGGATATCGACAAAAATATCCCCAAAGATTTGCGGATGCAACTATTTTTAGCTACATTTGCAGCTAAAAGAATCATGCATAGGCCTCATCCTACAAACATCAGAAAGATAAAGGTTATAGGCATGACACTTTAATTAATTATTTTCAGGATGGAAGAAATTGAATATCATCACTCATTCCCTATTCAGTTGAGATTTACTGATGCTGACCAGTTCGGACATATTAACAATACTGCTTATTTTCAATATTACGATACTGCAAAGATTGATTATATCCGGAAAGTATGTGGCATACCTAATGGAAAATATGCGATTTTTGCCGTACACGTGGAGGCGGACTTCCGCGCACAGGTGTTCAGTACCGACCACGTAGAGGTGGAAACAGCTATCGCTGAGGTGGGAACCAAGAGTTTTACCCTACTCCAACGACTCATCGACTCCAAGACGCATGAAGTGAAATGTGTAGGCAAAACCATCATGGTGGCTTTCGACTTGGAAAAGAACACATCGATACCAATGCGTGAGGAATGGGTTGAGGCCATTTGTAAATATGAAGGACGCGATGTACGCAGAAAAAAGTAGCAGTTTCTGTTAGACTTTAGATTATGATATATCCAGAAAATTTCGAGTCGAAAATCGGCTTTACTACAATACGTAAGATTCTGAAAGAGTTTTGTCTTTCGGGATTAGGACAGTCTCTTGCCCAGGAAATTTCTTTTTCTAATAAAGCAAGTGAGGTAAACGAATGGCAATCGCAAGTGCGCGAGTTCCGTCGACTTCTCACGGAACGCGAAGATTGGCCTATGAGCGACTTCTTTGATGTAAGGGAGGCTGTGACAAGAGCAAGGATGCAGGGTGTACACCTTGAAGAGGAGGAGTTATTCCATATCGGCAGATCGCTCATCACCATTCAATGTATGGTTGATATCTTAACCCGTGAAGAGGATACTGCCGAAAACGAGAAAGATGGTGACAAAGGTATGGAGGCTTGGGGTAAAAATCATACTTATCCTGCACTATACCGACTTGCTGACGGCGTAGCCACTTTCCCAAAGATTATTAATAGAATACAACAAGTTATAGATAAATTCGGACATATCCGCGACAATGCGACGCCAGAACTGTTGAGGATCAGGCGTGAGCTTGCCCGTATGGAGGGTTCGGTATCAAGAACGCTATATAGTATCTTGCGAACAGCACAGTCGGAAGGTGTCGTCGACAAAGATGTGGCTCCGACATTGCGTGATGGTAGACTTGTAATACCTGTATTACCGGGACTGAAAAGAAAAATTTCTGGTATCATCCATGATGAGTCGGCTACAGGAAAGACTGTCTTCGTGGAACCTACTGAGGTGGTAGAGGCTAATAATAAGATTCGTGAACTGGAAAGTGAGGAGAGACACGAAGTAATTCGTATCCTTACCGAGGTGACCAATCAAATTCGTCCCGTAGTATGCGAGATGTTGGATAGCTATCATTTTTTAGCTACAATAGACTTAATAGGTGCTAAGGCCAAACTGGCTGATAAGTTTCAGGCTTTTGAACCTAAGGTGAGTCCTACCCCAGTAATCGATTGGATTAGAGCAAGACATCCATTATTGGAGCAACGATTGGCAACTTCTACCGACCATTCTTCATATGAGTCTACCAAGATTATTCCACTAGAAATCACTCTTACAACAGAGAAGCACATTTTGTTGATTTCAGGTCCTAATGCTGGTGGAAAATCAGTATGTCTGAAAACTGTCGGATTATTACAATATATGTTGCAATGTGGTTTACCTATCCCTATCGATTCCAACTCAAAATGTGGTTGTTTCGATGACATCATGATAGATATCGGAGATGAACAGTCTTTGGAGAATGATTTATCTACCTATTCTTCACACCTTCTGAATATGAAGAATATGATGAAACAGGCTAATCATCGTACTCTGATTCTCATTGATGAGTTTGGTACTGGTACAGAGCCACAGATTGGTGGAGCCATCGCAGAGTCTGTATTGGGACAGTTCTGCAAGAAAGGCGCATGGGGTGTCATCACGACCCACTACCAAAACTTGAAACATTTCGCTGAAGACCACCTTGGTGTAGTCAACGGAGCCATGTTATACGACAGACACGAAATGCGCCCGTTGTTCCAACTGGCTATCGGACGACCGGGAAGTTCGTTTGCAATCGAAATAGCGCGCAAGATAGGACTCCCTGAAGAGGTTATCGCTGAAGCCAGTGAAATCGTCGGAAGCGATTATATCCAAAGTGATAAATATCTACAGGATATCGTACGCGATAAACGATATTGGGAGAACAAGCGACAGAATATCCATCAGCGAGAGAAAAAGCTTGAGCAAACGATGACCAAATATGCTACTGGTCTCGAAGAGGTGGAAAAGGAGCGAAAAGAGATCTTACGTAAGGCTAAGGAGGAAGCTCAGCAGATTCTAAAGGAAAGCAATAAGCGCATAGAAAACGCTATTCGAGAAATTCGTGAGAAGGATGCTGAGAAAGAAGAGACCAAACGCATCAGACAACAGTTGAAGGAGTTTGAAAATGAGATAAACGAAATTGATGCCAAAGC
>Ga0256405_10001487_pt1 | contig 63230 bp, 57 predicted proteins | sample RumenRJG_02DNA_FD_189096 | JGI IMG/M metagenome (GOLD analysis project Ga0256405, IMG submission 189096) | Bovine rumen microbial communities from Lethbridge, Alberta, Canada - RJG_02 | ecosystem: Host-associated > Mammals > Digestive system > Stomach > Rumen | place: Canada: Alberta... | reverse complement strand
CGACGGGGATCTGCAGGCTGATGATCTGGGGCGCGGTCTCCTTGGTGGACTCGCGCGGGTTGGGGATCTCGGAGAGCATCGCGTCGAGGATCGTCATGCGGCCCTCGTGGGACTGCGCGAACGCCTGGCGGAAGATCTCGGTCGTGAGGCCGGTGGCCTTGTTGTCCATCTGCATGGCGGTGATGCCCTTGGTGGTGCCGCAGACCTTGAAGTCCATGTCGCCGAGGAAGTCCTCGAGGCCCTGGATGTCGGTCAGGACGACGGTCTTGCCGGCCTCCTGGATGAGGCCCATCGCGACGCCAGAGACCGGACGCTTCAGGGGCACGCCGGCGTCCATGAGGGCGAGCGTGGAGCCGCAGGTGGACGCCATCGAGGAGGAGCCGTTGGACTCCATGACCTCGGAGACGACGCGGATCGTGTAGGGGAAGTCGTCCTCGGAGGGGATGACAGGCAGCAACGCGCGCTCGGCGAGGGCGCCATGGCCGATCTCACGGCGCTTGGGGCTGCCCATGCGGCCGGTCTCGCCGGTGCAGTACGGCGGGAAGTTGTAGTGGTGGATGTAGCGCTTGCCATCGGAGGGCTCGATGGTGTCGAGGCGCTGCCACTCGTTGAGCATGCCGAGCGTGCAGACCGAGAGGACCTGGGTCTGGCCGCGCTGGAAGAGGCCGGAGCCGTGCACGAGGGGCAGGTAGTCGGGCTTGACCATGAGCGGGCGGATCTCGGTCGGCGTGCGTCCGTCGACGCGCTCGCCGGTCTCGACGACCATCATGCGCATGGCGTGCTTCTCGAGGGCCTTGAGCTCGACAGCGATAGCGCGGCTCCAAGCAGCGGACTCCTCGTCGGTGAACTCGGCGCGGATCTTCTCGAAGAGCGCCTCGACCTTGCCGATGCGGCTCTGCTTGTCGGCGTCCTTGAGGGCTGCGCTCATCTCGTCGTAATGGGCGAAGATGCGGTCATGGACCTCGGCGATGGGCTCGTCGAGGATGTAGGAGCGGGGCTCGACGGTGCCGTTGGCGGCCTCGAACTTGTCCATGAAGACGCGCTGCTGCTCGCAGAAGGCGGCGATGGCCTCCTGGCCGAACTCCATGGCGGCGAGCATGTCCTCCTCGGAGATCTCCTCCGCGCCTGCCTCGAGCATCGAGATGAACGTAGAGGAACCGCCGAGCTCGAGGTCGAGGTCGGAGTTCTCGCGCTCCTCATAGGTCGGGTTGACGATGAACTCATGGGTGTCGCGGTCGCGGCCGATGCGCACGCAGGCGAGCGGGCCCTCGAAGGGCACGCCGCCCACCATGAGGGCCGCGGAGGCGCCCATGATGCAGATGGTGTCGACGGAGTTGACCTGATCGGCGACGAGCGGCATGGCGACGACCTGGACCTCGTTGCGGAAGCCGTCGGGGAACGACGGACGCAGGGGACGGTCGATCATACGGGCCGTGAGCGTGGCCTTCTCGGACGGGCGGGACTCGCGCTTGAGATAGCCGCCGGGGATGCGGCCCACGGCGTACATCTTCTCGACGAAGTCGACGGTCAGGGGGAAGAAGTCGTAGTCCTTCCGCTCCTTGGACACGACGACGGTCAGGAGCACCTGCGACTGGCCGCAGGACACGACGCAGGCGCCGGTGGCCTGCTTGGCGAGCTCGCCCGCGGTGAGCGCATAGTGCTTGCCGTAGAGGTCGAACTCATGGGTAACCTTGGTCATTTCTACATTTCCCTTCATCTCCGCCTGCCCCTTTGCAGGCGGGCCGCTACATGATGAGGGCGCCCGCAGGCGCCCTCGTGATTGCCTTGCTTACTGGATGTTGTCGCGGATGCCGAGGCTCTTGATAAGGGCACGGTAGGCCTCGACGTCGCCCTTCTTGATGTAGGAGAGCAGACGGCGGCGCTTGCCGACCAGCATGAGCAGGCCGCGACGGGTGTGGAAGTCCTTCTTGTGGGACTTCATGTGCTCGGTGAGCTCGCGGATGCGCTCGGTGAGGATGGCGACCTGGACGGCTGCGGAGCCGGAGTCCTTCTCGTCCTTGCCGTACTGCGCGATGAGCTCGGCCTTGCGTTCCTTCGTGATCATGTGATACCACCTTTCTTCATAGATTCGCCCCGAACCGAGATGGCCGTCAGGTGTAGGCGAGCCTCCAGGTACGGGGTAACAGCTCGGCTACTATAGCAGAACGCTCCCCCGATATGCAAGTATCTGCAGGAAACGGGCGGATTCCATGCTTTGAACACGTTTCGCGCTGGCTGCTGCTACCTAAGGCTCCTGCCTCCATACCAGCCCCATTTGGGCGTGACCCATCCGTTATAACTGTTAATCCAATCTTCGACGTTCCACACGCGGACAGAGCCGCTCGAATCAAGCACGATGCCATCTCCGACGTAGATGCCGATGTGACCGTAGACGCGACCTCCTGAGTTGCCAGGATGGCGGGAAACGGCCACGATCATACCCACCTGAAGGTCTGCGGGATTCGAGCTAGTGCAATACTCGTTATAAAGATCGTTTGCGTTGCCATAAACGTCCACGATTCCGTAGGATTCAAAAACATTGTGAACCCATAGAGCGCACCAGCCCAGCGGCGTGGTGGGTTCATTCCAAGCAGCTGAAACGACCTTGAGCTGTTTTGCGGAAGCCGCATCAAGATGCTGGCCGAATGGACTCAGCGTAAGGTTGCCTTCTATATCTGCGCGATAAACAGCCCTATCAATTATGTATGTTCCTGAAATGAGCATTCGGCCGGTCGAGCGGTCGAAGAACCTGTCTACTCCGTCTTCGCCATAACCGTGGACCCATCCCCTGCCCATGGAGCCCTCGGGGCCGTAGGGGCTGTCGGATGGCCTGAAGTAGTAGCTCGAGCCATCGACCTCGAAAAATCCTCCTGAGAGCATGTGGCCGTCATCGCGATCGAAGAAGAAGGTATTGCCGCCGTAATTCCATACCCAGCCAGATCCACGTGAACCTTCGGGACCGTAGGAGCTGCCTGCGAAACGGAAAAAATAAGAAACTTCATCAATTTCAACGATTCCGATCGAGGCAGCGTTGCCTTTCGTTGAATCGAAATAGTACGTGAATCCGTCGAAATCAAACCAGCCTGAAATAAGAGAGCCTTCATTGTCGAATCCGTAGACGCCAGCACCGTAGCCGGAGATTGAGCGGACGCAGTCAGCATACATGCGGCCGGTCGAGCGGTCGAAGAACCTGTCTACCCCGTCCTCGCCATAACCGTAGACCCATCCCTTGCCCATGGAGCCCTCGGGGCCGTAGGGGCTGTCGGACGGCCTGAAGAAGTAGCTCGATCCATCCACTTCGAAGATACCGTCTGAGAGCATATGGCCGTCGTTGCGATCGAAGAAGAAGGTATCGCCGCCGTAGTTCCACACCCAGCCATAACCAACTGAACCCTTGGGGCCGTAGCTGCTTCCAGAAGGCCTGAAATAGTAGCTTTCGTCTTCAACCTCGTAGATTCCGTCGTAGAGCATCTTTCCGTCTTCGTCATAACGGTATCGATAACCGTCGAATTCGAACCATCCAGTTTGCTTCGCCCCGGTAACGGGATCGAAGAAATATGACGAACCATCAACATCGTTCCGACCAATGACCATGGTGGCAGACACACGATCGAAGAAGTAGTCTAACCCCTCATCGCCGTAGCCGATAACCCATCCACGGCCCATTGATCCTGCGGGGCCATATGGGCTCTCTTCGGGTCGGAAATAATACCGCGCACCGTCAATATCAAAGATGCCGTCTGAATACATCTGACCAGATTCACGGTCGAAAAAATAGGTGTTTCCTCCATAGTTTGTAACCCATCCCGAGCCGAGCGAACCTTCTGGTCCATAAGGGCTTCCTGCTGGACGGAGGTAGTAACTCTCACCATCGATTTCGAAAATACCACCGGAAAGAGGCTTGCCTGTATCTGGGTCGACGTAAAACGTGTAGCCGTCGATTGTCAGCCAGCCGGATGAATCATCGGGGCCTTCATCTTCGGTGGTTGTTCCAACCGATGGATCGGTCGGGTCAGCGGGATCTCCGGAATCGATGAGGTCGCCACCATCCAGCGCATCCACAGCATCGTCCGGCACTACGACCGCGGATTGATTCTGATCAGTATTATCTACAAGAGATTGGGAGACATGTGTGATATCACCTTCGGATGCATCGGAGGAATCGTGATCTGATGCAGTGTCATTGGATGCATCAGAGGAATCATTGTCTGATGAATTATCCTCGGATGCATCAGTGTCGACGATAACCTCTGTTTCGTCCGAGAGCATTCCATTCTCGACATCTGCGTAAGCGGGTTTCGGCATGGCAAACAGGAAAGCAGCAAAAAAGACGATTATGAGGCGCTTCATTAAGACTTCCTAACGTAGGAATATCGATAGTATGGGTCAAGATATGTTACATCAATTGTTAGAGGCTCAGGGCGAATTCGAATGCCTTTAACCGAGCTGAAAGCTGCGTTGCGGCCCAGGCGTGGGCTGCCCCGAGCAGGAAGAGCGCCGTATCGGGATTGATGGGTGCCACGAGGAGCTCGTCGAACGTGAGCCCGATGCAGGACCTCAACCATGCGACCTGCGAGGGTGCCAACGGCTCCGCGTCGGGTATGGTCTGGGCGCAGCTCGTGCAGACAAGCCCGCCTGCGGCAACCGAGAAGAGGAGCGGATCGCCGTCGCCGCACGAGGCGCATGCCCCGAGTTCGGGGCGCCAGCCGCTGTGCGCGAGGACCTTGAACGCGTACGCCGCGACCGTAAGGTCGAGATGTCCTTGGTCCGGCGCCTGCTCGACTGCCGTGAGGGCGCGGGACAGGATCGGATGGAGGAAGGTATCGGAGCTCTCCTCGAAGGAGGTCAGCAGGGCGATTTCGCACAGAGCCGCGGCTGCCGCAATCTTCTCGGGAGAGACGGAGATGCCATGATGGGCGTCTATCGACGCCGCATCGGAGATGACGTCGAGGTTCTTCCCCTGGTAGATGAGGAAATCTGATTCGCAGAAGTAATCGCAGCGGGCAGCGATGCGGCTCTTGCCCTTGCGGACGCCTTTGGCAACGGCACGACGCTGCTCCCCCGACTCGTCGAGGAGCGTGAGGATGAGGTCGTGCTCCCCCAGCACCGTCCGGTCGAGGACGATAGCGCGGCTTCTGAAGCTCCTCCGGGAGCCCATATCAATCCTCGGAGCTGTAGCCGAGACGTCTGATCTCGTTCGCGTCGCGGCGCCATAGCGGGGCAACCCTCACGTTGAGGTCGAGGTACACCCTGCAGCCGAGCCAGCGTTCAATGTCCTTGCGAGCCTCAATGCCCACACGCTTGATCATCGAACCGCCAGCGCCGACCACGATGCCCTTCTGGCCCTCGCGCTCGACGATGATCGTCGCCGTGACGGTTGCATGATCGCCCGAATAATCGATGTCGTCGCAGGTCACAGCCACGGAATGCGGGACTTCCTGGCGAAGGTTGAGCAGCAGCTTCTCGCGCACGAACTCGGCGACGACGTCCTCGTCGGTCGCATCGCTGTCCATGTCGTCGGGGAACCACTGCGGACCCTCGGGAAGATGGTCGAGGACGATGCGCAGGAAGGTGTCGACGTTGAAGTCCTCGGAGGCAGAGATGATGAGCTCATCGTCGAAATGGGCGAGTTCCCGCGCCTTCTCGAGCTGGGAGAGCGCCTGCTCCTGCGTCACGAGGTCGGCCTTGGTGATCACGAGGAGCTTGAAGGGCGCCTCGGAGCTCTCGACATGGCGGGCGACCCATGCATCTCCCGTGCCGACCGGCGCGGTCGCATCGAGCAGATAGGCGACGACATCGGCATCCGCGAGTTCTCCGAGCGCAGTCTGGTTGAGCTCCTTGCCGAGCGCGTCCTTGGGCTTATGCAGGCCGGGCGTATCGACGATGATGATCTGTCCCTCGTCGGTGTTCACGACGGCGCGGAGCCTCCTGCGCGTGGTCTGCGCAACGGGGCTCGTGATGGCGATCTTCTCGCCCATGCAGGCGTTGACCAGCGTGGATTTCCCCACGTTGGGCCTTCCGACAAGCGCGCAGAACCCGCTCTTGAAGGGTGCTTCGTTCATATCCATGGTTCGCGAGCCTTTCCTGTCCTAGCCGAGAAGGGCGTGGATGTAGACGCACAGGCCGACGATCGCAGAGGTGATCGAGATGATCCAGACCGCGGAGGCGGAGATGTCCTTCGCCCTGCCGGCGAGCGGATGGAATTCGGGGGATACGAGGTCGACGACCGACTCGATGGCGGTGTTGAGGAGCTCTGCGGTCACAACGGCTCCGCAGCAGAGCAGCACGATCGCCCATTCGATCAGGTCGAGCCCGATGATGAAGCCTGCGAGGACGGCGAGGACACCGATGGACAGGATGATCTTGATGTTCCGCTCGTTCGCGAAGGCGCTCCTCAGGCCCTGCCGGGCGTAATGGAACGACTTCCTGACCGTCGGATGGCGCGGGCCCTTGCCGGGGATCATAGGGCATCGCCGTCCTCATCATGGCGCGTGAACTCCACGGTGAGCGAGGGGGCGTCGGTCTCGATGGACGCGAGGATGCCGTTCTCGACCTCCTCCATGACCTGGGCCTCCTCGTCGTCGAGGTGGTCGTAGCCGAGGAGATGGAGCATGCCATGGACGAGCATGATGCGGAACTCGTCGGCGGGCGTTGTCGAGAACTCGGCTGCCTGGCGCTCGATGTACGCCGGCGCAAGGATGATGTCCCCGAGCTCGCAGGGCTCATCGTCGCCCAAATCGGGGTCGTCGGGATACTCGCATTCGAGCGAGATCACGTCGGTCGGCGCATCGATGCCGCGCCACTCCAGGTTCTGGGCGCGGATTTCCTCGTCGGTCGCGATGGTGACCGACACGTAGCAGGTACGCTCAACGCCCTCGTCTTCAAGGACCGCCTCGAGAATGGATCGGATCTCCTCCTGGGTGATGGGGGCGACGGCGGTCTCGTCCTCTCCCCTATCGATCACGAGAGCCATGGGCGCCACCTCCCTCGCCGCGTGCGAAGGCGTCGACGATGCGGGCCACAAGGGAGTGGCGCACGATATCGTTGCGGTCGAGGTCGATGAAGCTGATCCCCTCGATACCCTCGAGCACCTCGCGTGCCTGGTCGAGGCCGCTCTTGCCCAGCAGGTCGCGCTGGGTCGCATCGCCGGTCACGACGAACTTGGACGAGAAGCCGAGGCGGGTGAGGAACATCTTCATCTGCTCGGGCGTTGTGTTCTGGGCCTCGTCGAGGATGACGAACGCGTCGTTCAGGGTGCGGCCGCGCATGAAGGCGAGCGGAGCGATCTCGATGACGCCCTGCTCGATGAGGGCGTTGCCCTTCTCCATGTCGGTCATGTCGAAGAGCGCGTCGTAGAGGGGCCTGACGTAGGGGTCGAGCTTCTCCTCGAGGGTGCCCGGCAAAAAACCGAGCGACTCGCCCGCCTCGACGACGGGTCGGCAGAGCACGATGCGCCCGACCTCGCGGCGCTTGAGGGCCGCGACGGCGCATGCCATGGCGAGGTAGGTCTTGCCCGTTCCCGCGGGGCCGATGCCGAAGGTGATGGTGTTGGAGCGGATCGAGTCGATATAGCGCTTCTGTCCTGCGGTCTTGGGGCGGATCGTGCGTCCCCGATAGGTGAGCAGCACATCGTCGGAGAGGATGCTGTAGCCGGCGGCGCCGTGCTTGACGTGCTCGATCACCACGTCGACGTCGTCGACCGTGGGCGCCTCGCCGATCTCGACCTGGCGCATGAGGCGCGAGAAGACCGTGCTCGCCTGCTCGACGACCTCTATTGCCCCCGAGATGGTGATGGTGTTGCCGCGTACGACGACCATGGCGTCGAAGGCCTGCTCGATACGGCGGAGCAGGGAATCCGCCGGACCCATGAGGCGGGTCGGATCCACGGAATCGGGAATCGTAAGACGGATCTGAGTCGGCTCCATGCTCCTCCAAACAAGGTGATCGGGCGCATGGTGCGCCCAGCTGGCTACTCCATGATAGCGCGCCCGGGGAGAAACTCAGAGCACAACGGCCTTGAGCGTCGCATCTTCTCCCGTGTCTGCGATGCGTACGCGCACGAGCATATCGGGCGGAAGCAGGCGGTCGAGCGCGCAGTCGAAGAGGCCGCCGCTGATGCCTTTACCCACGGACTGCGTCACCACGAGGTCCTCCGAACCGATGAGGGAGCGCGCATGCGCGAGGCGCAGTCGTTCTCCCAGGATGCGGATGGATTCGCTGCGGGAGGCGCTCACGGCGGGCGGCACCTGTCCGTCCATCGCAGCCGCCCGTGTTCCGGGCCGCTTCGAGTAGCGGAACGTGTGGATATGGGTGAAGCGCATGCGCCCGCAGAACGAGCGGGATTCCTCGAACTCCGCGTCCGTCTCGCCGGGGAACCCGACGATGAGGTCGGTCTCGATGGCAAGGTGCGGGATCGAAGCGTAAGCAGCCTCGACGCGATCTGCGAATTCGGCGGCGGTGTAGATGCGGCCCATGCGGCGCAGGACGGTGTCGGAGCCGGATTGCAGGCACATATGCAGGTACGGCGCGATACGGCCTTCGGAAGAGGCCATGAGCGCGATGAGGCGGTCGTCGACATCCTGCGGCTCGATCGACGAGAGGCGCAGGCGGCCGACGTCCGTGCATTCGAGGAGCGTTTCGAGCAGGTCGGGCAACCGTCTGCCGCCATCGTCGTAGCGGCCGAGGTTGATGCCCGTCAGGACGACCTCGCGGGCATTGTCGGAGATGGCGGAGCGGACCGCCTCCACGGACTGGTCGACCGGCATCGATCGGGACGCTCCCCGCGCCTTCCAGACGATGCAGTAGCTGCAACGCAGGTCGCAGCCGTCCTGGACCTTGATGCCGGGCCTTGTCCTTCCCGTGGGCGTGGGGGTCGTTCGGGCGGTCGGAGTTGCTCCGGGGCACGCCTCCCCAAGCCTGCCGAGCGCGTATGAGGCGACGGCGGACTTGTCGGCGACCACGACGATGTTCGGTGCAAGCGCGCGGAGATCGTCGGCAAAGAGGTTCGCAACGCAGCCGGTTGCGATGACGAGGGGTGCTTGGGGCATGCGTGCGGCGCGGCGGAGGGCCTTGCGCGTCTTCGCCTCGGCCTCCCCCGTCACGGCGCAGGTGTTCACGATGATGACATCGGCCTGTGTCTGGGGGACGAGGGCGAGCCCCGCATCCTCGAGCGAGCGGGCGATAAGGTCGCTTTCAACGCGGTTGACGCGGCACCCCAGATTCACCAAGGCGAAGGTCGCCGAGCTCATGAGCGCTTATTCCTCGGTCTGGCCTTCTTGCTCTGATGATGCTGCTTCTTATCGGTGCCCGAGCCCTCGACATGGATCCTGGAGAGGGTGCGGGCGGCGACGATGCGCTCGATGTCCACGAGGTCCTCGCCCTCGATGTCGGTCGGGGTCACGATCTGAATGAGCGCAACGAGATCTCCGCGCAGACCTGTGGAGACGTTGGGCATGCCGTGGCCGTGGCAGACGACGTGCTCGCCGAACTGCGTTCCAGGGGCGATCCCTACGACGACGTTCTCGCCCTCCAAAATGCCCGGGACGTTTACGTCGGTTCCGACGATGGCCTCGAGCGCGTCGATGGCGACCGTGCAGACGAGGTCGTCGCCCTGGCGATCGAAACGCTCATGGGGCAGGATCTCGATGCTTGCGACGAGATCTCCCGCCATATCGCCGCGGATGCCCGCCTCGCCCTTGCCGGGGACGGAGATGGTCTGGCCCATACGGACGCCTGCGGGGATGGTGAGCTCGACGGTCTCCTTCTCGGGCGTGCGCCCGGAACCTCCGCAGGTCTCGCAGGGATGGTCGACGACACGGCCGTCGCCATGGCAGACGGGACAGGTGGTCTGGCTCTGCATCTGGCCGAAGATCGTGCGCTGGATCTCGATGACGACGCCCGAGCCATGGCAGCGGTCGCAGGTGCGGACCGAGCCGCCTTCGGCGACGCCGGTACCGCCGCAATCATCGCAGGGGGCAAGGCGCGTATAGGAGATGGTCTTGGTGCAACCGGCAGCGGCTTCCTCGAGCGTGATCTGGAGGCGGATGCCCATGTCGCGGCCGTGCGTGCGGATGCTCGCGCCTCCGCGCTGCGAGCCCATGCCGCCAAAGAAGCTGTCGAAGATGTCGTTGATGCCGAAGCCGCCGCCGAAGAAATCGGACATGTCGACGCTGCCCCCGCCGAAGCCAGCGGGTCCATCGGGATCGCCGTAGCGGTCGTAGTTGGCGCGCTTGCGCTCGTCGGAGAGGACGGAATAGGCCTCGTTGACTTCCTTGAACTTCTCCTCGGCATCGGGGGCGTCGTTGACGTCGGGATGGAGCTTTCGTGCGAGCTTCAAGAACGCCCGCTTGATCGTCTTCTGGTCGGCGTCGCGCTCAACGGCGAGGACCTCGTAGAAATCGCGCTTTGAATCCAACGTACGTACACCCGCCTAATGCATCAACGCATCCCGAAACCGAAGCTGCAGGAATAGATCGCGAACATGAACAGGGATATCATGAGGCCGCTCGACGCGCCGCGCGCGAATGCGCGGCCGGCATTGCGCCACCAGCCGACATCGTGCTTCAGACCGCCCCTCAAGGCATTGTAGAGCCCATAGGCACCGAAGATGACCGTGAAGATGCCGACGCTGAATCCCGTGATGATCGATGTGATGATGAAGGGGGTCACGAAGCCGATCATCTGGAACCCGCTCGACTGGGCCGGCGCGAGCCGCTCGGAACGCACGCCCACACGGCAGACGAAATCGCCGGATTCGGAGCCGTTCGTGCCGGCATTGCCCTTGCCCGTCACGCGGATCTCGTCACCGTCGTGGCTGTTTGCAGGGACATCGACCACGACCTCGTCGGCGGAGAGGATACGCCCAGACCCGCCGCAGTACTCGCAGGGGTCGGCGACGACCTTGCCGGTTCCCTCGCATTCGGGGCATTCCACCTCGAACACGCCGAAGCCGAAGATATCGGAGAGGTCGATGGACATGCGTCCACGTCCACCGCAGGTCGGGCACGTCTCGGCATGGTCGGCGGTGACAGAGCCCTGGCCGTGGCAGTGCTCGCACGGAACGTAGCGCTGGAAGGTCACGCCGCGCTTGACGCCCTGACGGGCCTTCTCCGCGTCGAGCTCGAGCTCGAACGCGACGTCTGCACCGGGCCGCGGGTTGTAGGCGCGTGACCGGGTGGCCGTGCGGGTGGACGTTCCTCCGAACGGGAATCCCCACATATCGAAGCCCATGTCGGTGAACGGGTCTCCCCTGCCGCTGCTGTACCCGCCAGTGCGGTAGGTGCCGCCGCTGAAGGGGACGCCTGCGCGCATGGCGTCGTAGCGCTTGCGCTTCTCGGGGTCGGAGAGCACGGCATATGCTTCGGAGATCTCCTTGAACTTCTCCTCGGCGCCGGACTCCTTGTTGATGTCGGGATGGTAGGTGCGCGCAAGCTTCTGGAAGCTCTTGCGGATCTCATCGGTCGAGGCGTCGGATGCCACGCCGAGGATCGCGTAATAGTCCTTGTCGTTCATGGAAGCCATGGCGGCAGCTCCTGCGAAGAGTCGAATTCCAACGTATTGGATTATATCCGCAAGTACCGAGGTCGTTTCAAAGCACATGTAAGGAGCATGTTAATTGTCGCGTTCGGTCACGGACGGGAAACAAAGCGCGGCCACGATACGGGGGACAAGCCGCTTCCATCGGAGGGAAGGCACATGGACCATCTCATCATCCCCGCAGCATACCGCTCCGAGCTCGGACTGCATGAGACGCAGGTCGCGATCAAGAGCATCAAGGACTACTTCCAGCGCCGCCTCGCAGAGCGACTCAACCTCCTGCGCGTGTCCGCGCCGCTGTTCGTGGATCCCGCCTCGGGTCTGAACGACAACCTCAACGGCGTCGAGCGCCCCGTCTCGTTCGACATCCCCGCCCTCGGCGGAGCTGAGGGAGAGGTCGTCCAGTCGCTCGCCAAATGGAAGCGCTACGCGCTCGGCCGTTACGGGTTCGCCGTGGGCGAGGGCCTCTATACCGACATGAACGCGATCCGCCGCGACGAGGAGACCGACAACCTCCATTCGATCTTCGTTGACCAGTGGGACTGGGAGAAGGTCATCGCGCCCGAGGACCGCAGGCTCGACGTGCTCGTCGCGCATGCCAGCCGCATCTACGACGTCATCCGCACCTGCGAGGGCTTCATGGAGCAGTGCTACTCCTATATCAAGCCCATCCTCCCCCCCAAACCCTACGTCATCAGCACGCAGGAGCTGCTCGACCGCTATCCCTCGCTCGACCCCAAGGCGCGCGAGCTTTCGATCGTCCGCGAGAAGGGCGCGGTCATCCTGACCAGGATCGGCGATGTTCTCTCAGATGGCGAGCGCCACGACGGCCGCGCCCCGGACTACGACGACTGGTCGCTCAACTGCGACATCATCGTCTACTACCCCGTGCTCGACTGCGCGCTCGAGCTTTCCTCCATGGGCATCCGCGTCGATGCCGAGGCGCTCGCGTCGCAGCTCGCGAAAGCCGGTTGCCAGGATCGGGCCGAGCTCCCCTTCCAGAGCGCCGTGCTCGCCGGCAAGCTGCCCCAAACCATCGGCGGCGGCATCGGCCAGTCCCGTCTCTGCATGTTCTTCCTGCGCAAGGCCCATATCGGCGAGGTTCAGAGCTCGCTGTGGCCGGCAGACGTGCTCGCGCGCTGCACCGAGGCGGGTATCACGCTGCTCTAGCTCCTAGGAGCAGGAGGCGAGATCCCAAAGGCGTCCGTAGAGCTCGTTTCCGAGCAACCAGCCCTTCTCCGTGGGTGCCAGATCGGTTGTCAGATATCCATCGTCGATAAGCGACGCGAGGGTGTCATCGACTACGAACCCCATCGCATCGCGGGCGCGGGAGACGAGCTCCTTCGATGGACCGCAGCTCATACGTGCGCCGAGCATGAGGTCCTCGGCGAGCGCCTCGCGCTCGGTGAGCAGCTCGACATCGAACGATTGGTCGGCCAGGCGATGGTGCGACGCGAGGAAGCGCCGATCGGACGTGCAGGTCATACGGATGCGCGCGATCTCGGAAGAAGGGCGTTCGAGCTGAGGGAAAGCATGGAAGAGCACCTCGAACTCATCGAGGTCGAACATGCTCGACGCCGCGGTGCCGATGCCGAGGTACGAGACTCCCGTCCAATACGCCTGGTTATGGCGGCAGGAATGGCCGGGAAGCGCGTAGCTCGCCACCTCGTAGCGGGTGAAACCGCGCGAAGCGAGGAATGAAGACGCTTGCTCCATGAACAAAGCCTCGTCATTGTCATCAGGCAGGGAATACTCCCCCTTGTCGACAGCTCGGGCAAACGGAGTCCCCTCCTCGATCATGAGCGGATAGACGCTTACGTGCGAGACTCCTGCATCTACCACACTGCAAAGCGACGTGACCCAGCTCTCGGAGGTTTGGAGCGGAATGGCGCACATGAGGTCGGCGGAGACGTCGAGACCTGCGGAAACCGCTTGGCCGAGTGTCTCGAGCGCCCGTCTGCCATCGTGGATGCGTCCCAGCACGGACAACTCGTCATCGTGGACGCTTTGGACGCCGACGGAAACCCTCGTCGCGCCGGCATCATGGAGCCTCAAGCTCATGTCGAGGGTGAGGGAGTCGGGATTCGCCTCGCACGTAAGCTCACATGGGGCTGAATGGCGTCTCACGCTGGCAACGAGATCGGGAAGCGCATCGGCGAGGAGCGTCGGCGTTCCGCCTCCCACGTATGCCGTACCGCCCGCCATCAGGATTCCGGCATCGAGCGATTCCACGACGAGCCTCTCGAGGCCCGCGGCATACGCATCCATGAGCGGGTCTTCCCGGGGCGTCTCGAACGATGCGAAGTCGCAATAGGCGCACTTGCGCACGCAGAAGGGAACATGCAGGTAGAGCGCACGCGCCGTCATGGGAGCCGGGTCCTGGCAATCTCGATGAGGTCGAGGTAGTCATCGAGGGACGTGCAGGTCATGGCCGTGTTTCGCAGCGCTGAAGCACCTGGAACCCCCCTCACATACCAGCCGACAAGGCTCCTCGCGCGTGCGATGTGCGCTTCAGTGGCAACAAGGAGGCGGAGATGCTCCTCGAGCGCATCGAGCTTGGCAGCCGCACCGTGGACGGGAAGGCCCTCGCCGGACATCATCCGCTTCGCATCCTCGAATATCCACGGGTTTCCGTAGCTTCCCCGTGCCACCATCACGGCGGCGACGCGTCCGCTACCGATCACCTCTGCGATCCTTACTGCATCGAGCATGTCGCCTGAGGCGATGACCGGTATCGTGACGGCGTCTGCGACGCGCTCGACGCAGCCGAAATCTGATGTTCCGCGGTAGAACTCGCTCGCATAGCGGCCGTGAACGGCGACTGCCGCCGCTCCCGCAGCCTCCATTGCCTGAGCGAACTCAGGCGCCAGCTCGGTTCCCGTGGTCCGACCGCGGCGGATCTTGACGGTCACGTCGACCGCCTCGCCCGCACCACGGCGCGCTGCGCGGACGATCTCGGCTGCCTTGTCGGGATCCTCCATGAGGGCAGAGCCCTCGCCCTTGCTGACGACCTTGCGTACGGGGCAGGCCATGTTGATGTCGATGAGGGCGAGCTTCTCCCCCACCCGCTCGACGACCTGAGCTGCAGCTTCCTCGAACTGGGCGGGGATGGAACCGAACAGCTGAACCGCGATCTCGGGTTCATCGTGATGGGGAATGACGAGCTCCCAGGTCTTCGCGCTCCGGAAATGGATCCCCGCAACCGACACCATCTCGGTGTAGGCGAGATCCGCGCCATGCGCGCGGCAGATGAGACGGTAGGCGGCATCGGTGACGCCCGCCATGGGCGCGAGGAAGACGTTGGATGAGGAGAGGCGCTCGTCGAGCCGCATCATGCGTCGTCGACCTTGAGGACGGCGAGGAACGCCTCCTGCGGCACATCGACGGTGCCGATCTGCTTCATGCGCTTCTTGCCCTCCTTCTGCTTCTCGAGAAGCTTGCGCTTGCGCGTGATGTCGCCGCCGTAGCACTTGGCGAGAACGTCCTTGCGCACGGCCTTCACGGTCGAGCGGCTGATGATCTTGTTTCCGATCGCGCCCTGGATGGGAACCTCGAACTGCTGGCGCGGGATGATCTCCTTGAGCTTGTCGCACAGGCCGCGCGCGAGCGGGTACGCCTTGTCCTTGTGCACGATGAAGCTGAGCGCGTCAACCATCTCGCCCGCGAGCAGGACGTCGAGCTTGACGAGGTCGGACGCACGGTAGTCTGCGAACTCGTAGTCGAGCGAGGCGTAGCCCTTCGTGCGGCTCTTGAGCTGGTCGAAGAAATCGAGGATGAGCTCGGCGAGCGGGATGTGGAACGTGATCTCGACCGAATTCTCGGAGAGGTAGACCATGTTGTCCTGGATGCCGCGGTGCTCGATGACGAGCTGGATGACGGCGCCCATGTACTCGGGCGGAACGATGACCTGTGCCTTGAGGTACGGTTCCTCGATGCGTGCGATCTTCTCGGGCGAGGGCAGGTCCTGCGGGCTCTTGATGTCGAGCATCTCGCCCGCGGTGGTGAAGACGTGGTAGTCCACCGAGGGGGACGTGCCGATGAGGTCGAGATCGAACTCGCGCTCGAGGCGCTCCTTCACGACCTCCATATGGAGCAGCCCGAGGAAACCCACGCGGAATCCGAAGCCGAGCGCGACGGACGTCTCGGGCTCCCACGTGAGCGACGGGTCGTTCACGCGGAGCTTCTCGAGGGCATCGCGCAGGTTCTCGTACTCCTTGTTATCGATCGGGAAGAGGCCCGTGAAGACCATGGGCTTGGCCTCGCGGTATCCTGGGAGAGGCTCTGCGCAACGGCGCGTGGAGCCCGTGAGGGTATCGCCAACACGAACCGCAGCGGGATCCTTGAGACCCGTGACCACGTAACCGACCTCGCCGACGCCGAGCTTGGGAAGCGATTGCTCCGCCGGGCGCTTGGCGCCCACATCGTCCACGAGGAAATCGGAATCAGCTGCCATCATGTGGAGCGTATCGCCCTTGGCGATCGAGCCGTCGAACACGCGCACCGTCGCGACGACGCCGCGGAACTGGTCGAAATAGGAGTCGATGATCAGCGCCCTCAGAGGGGCCTGCGCATCGCCCTCGGGCGGAGAGACGAGGAAGACGATGCTCTCGAGCAGGTCGTGGATGCCCTCGCCGGTCTTTCCCGAGACGCACACGGCGTCCTCCGCGGGAATCGCGAGCGCCTCCTCGATCTCCGCGCGGACGCGCTCGGGCTCGGCCGAGGGCAGGTCGATCTTGTTGATCGCGGGAACGATATCGAGATCGGCGTTCATCGCGAGCAGGGCGTTCGAGACGGTCTGAGCCTCGACGCCCTGGGTCGCATCGACGACGAGCACCGCCCCCTCGCAGGCGGCGAGCGAGCGCGACACCTCGTACGTGAAGTCCACGTGGCCCGGGGTGTCGATGAGGTTGAACTGGTAGGTCTGCCCATCGTCGGCGTCGTAGGTGACGCGGACGGCGTTGCTCTTGATGGTGATGCCGCGCTCGCGCTCGATGTCCATGGTATCGAGCATCTGGGAATCGAGGTCGCGCTCCTCCACGGTGTGGGTGAGCTCGAGCACGCGGTCCGAGATGGTCGATTTGCCGTGGTCGATGTGCGCGACGATCGAGAAGTTGCGGATATGGGAGGTTGCTGTCGTGTCCATGCGCATCATTCTACCGTAAGCGTCGGATGAGCGAGGCGTCGTTTGGAACCCCGAAGGCTGCCGATGGGTGCCTGTTGGGCGGAAATACCGCCTGTATCCTCCCCAAACGCTTCCAAATCCCCAAAATTGGCATATTCCACCCGTAATGTGCGTGCTATACTATGCAAGTTGACCTCGCCGTGTCTCAAACGTTAGAGGCCTCGGATATAAGGATTCGAAAGGAACGCACGTGGCAAACATCAAGTCTCAGAAGAAGCGCATCCTGATCGCCGAGAAGGCCCGTATGCGCAACAAGGCCTGCAAGAGCGAGCTCAAGACCGCCGTCAAGGCTGTCCGCGCTGCTGTCGAGGCTGGCGACAAGGAAGCCGCTACCGCCGCCGCCAACAAGGCCGGCAAGCTGCTCGACAAGGCCGCTACCAAGGGCATCATCCACAAGAACCAGGCCGCGCAGCGCAAGAGCGGCGTCGCCAAGCTCGTGAACACGCTCTAAGCTTCACGCACATACCGCGCGCTGAAGGACCCGAGGTGCTGCTCGGGTCCTTTCTTTTGCTTACGATCAACTCAATTTCTGAATTGGGCGAGCTGGTCAGGAAGCACCGCACACCGAGAAGATGAGCCCGAGCATCACGGTGTCGGGATTCTCGCCCCTCTTAAGCGCAGCGTCGGCATCCGCGCACGCGTGCAGCGCGGCTTCAAGCTCGCCATCCTTGAATGCCCGGGACCAACGCATGTGGTTGCGGACCTGCCAATCCTGCTTGCCGAGCTCGGAGGCGAGCAGACCGGGCGTGCCGCGTCCGTCGAGGGATCTCGCGCAGATGAGCTCGCGGATGCGGCCCACGGCGAGCGCGAGGATGCGGACCGCCTGGCCATCGCCGAGAAGACGGTACTGGACGACGGCATCGCGGACGTTCCTCGATGAGAGCGCATCAAGGAACGGCCACGGCTTGACCTCGGCGATACGTGCGACGTGCTGTTCGACATCGGATTTGCGGATCACGCCCGCATCGCGGCAGAGCTGCGCGAGCACGGCGATCTGCGTGTCGAGCATCGTGGTGGTATCCCCCACCCGCGCGATGAGCTCCGCCGATGCCTGTGCATCGATGGCGATCCCGTGGGCCTTCGCGAGCTTGGAAACATGGGTCGGAAGGTCGCGCGCCTCGATGGGCGCGCACTCGACGATGGTCTGCTTCCCGAGCGCAGCGACGGCCTTGTAGAGCCGCGTGTTCTTGGCGAGCTTGTCGGCGACGAGCACGAGCGTGCAGGAGGGGTTTGGCTTGTCCAGATACCCTATGAGAGCCTCTGAGACCTCTTTGGGGAGCTTGTCAGCAGCATGCACGATAACCAGTCGCAAGGGACCGATGGCTGCCGTATAGAGGGATGCGAGAAGCTCCCCCGCTTCAAGCTCCGCGGATGCGGTTCGCTCGTCGAGATTGAACGCTTCGAGTCCTGGATCGAGGCGGGCCTTGAGGCGCGTGAGCGCGGCTTTGCGCTTGAGCTCGTCGGTTCCCACGATAAGGTAACCCCTGAGCAGCTCCTGCTTGGACATGTGCCTCCCTCCCCTCTCGTCCTGCGAACGCTATCGATTGTACGCCAATGCGCACGCGCCTCAGAAGAGCAGCGCGCTCGCGATCCAGAAGTAGATGAGCAGCGAGAGCGCGTCGACGATCGTCGTGATGATGGGGCCCGCCATGACCGCGGGGTCGAATCCGATCTTCTTCGCGACCATGGGGAGCGTGCATCCCACGAGCTTGGAGATGAGCACCGTCACGGCCATCGTGAGGCAGACCGCGAACGCCGTGTACATCGTGATCTCGGTGTTGCCGAGCAGCATTCGGTCTATGAGCATGATCTTCAGGAAGCAGAGGGACGCGAGGGCGACGCCGCAGAGGACCGCTGTCCTGATCTCCTTCCAGATGACCTTGGGAAGATCGGAGAACTCGAGCTCGCCGAGGCTGAGGGCGCGGATGACCGTGACGGAAGCCTGGGAACCGGAGTTGCCGCCGGTATCCATGAGCATGGGAATGAACGACGTCAGGACGACTTGGGCGGCGAGCGCGTTCTCGAAACCGCTGATGATCATGCCCGTGAACGTGGCGGAGATCATGAGGAGGGAGAGCCAGGGGATGCGGTGGAGGAAGAGGTCGAAGGTCGATGAGCGCAGATAGGTCTTCTCGGACGGGAGCATGCCGGCCATCTTCTCGATGTCCTCGGTCGTCTCCTCAACCATGATGTCCATAGCGTCGTCGAAGGTGATGATACCGACGAGGCGGCCGTCGGTGTCGACGACGGGAACGGCCATGAAGTCGTAGCGCGCGAGCGTCTGGGCGACTTCCTCGCGGTCGGCCAACGTGCTCACGGAGATCACGTGCTCGTCCATGATGTCGGCGATCTTGGTGTCGTCGTCGCGCGCGAGCAGGAGGTCCTTGACGGAGACCGTGGCGATGAGGCGCTGCTCCTTGGTCACATAGCAGGTGTAGATGGTCTCCTTGTCGATGCCCGTGCGTCTGATGCGCCTGATGGCCTCGCCGACCGTCATAGTCGGCCTCAGGGAGACGTATTCCGTGGTCATGACCGAGCCGGCGGAATTCTCCGGATACTGCAGGATCTCGTTGATCTCCCTGCGCATCTGGGGGTCAGCCTGTGCGAGGATGCGCTCCACCACGTTGGCGGGCATCTCCTCGACCAGGTCCGCCGCGTCGTCGACGTAGAGCTCGTTGACGACCTCGCGCAGCTCCGTATCGGAGAAGCCGCGGATCAGGAGCTCCTGCCACTCGGGATCGAGCTCTGCGAACGTCTCGGCCGCCGTATCCTTGGGAAGCAGGCGGAAGAGGAGCGGCATGCGGTCCTCTTCGAGCTCCTCGAACACGGATGCGATATCGGCTGGCTCGATGGTGACCAGCACATCTTTGAGCGTTTGGTATTTCTTCTCGTCGAGAAGGACGCGTATGGTCTTCTCGAACGTCACGTTATGCGCCGCCATGACGACCCTCCTCCGTTGGAATCCATCAACAGTGGAAGCTGGCGGGCAGGCCTGACCTGCGGATGTCTACACGGCTCGTGCTCCATGGAACGTGAAGCACACGCAGGCTATTCGGACTGCCGCTGAGCCGGTACTGCCACCACCGTCCATGAAGCACCTCCTTGAAAACGCAGGGACCTTTCAACGGAGTCAGTGTACCACTCATCCAATCCCGTGTGCAGCTTAATCATCCTTTTCTGCACGCACCGTCCGCAGACGGCGCCATCACGATGTCCCCTTCATCGATGGTGCACAGGAACTCGGCGCCCGATTCCTCGAGCGCTTGCACGGTATCGTGCTGCGGATGCCCGAATTCGTTGCCATATCCTGCGCTGCAGAGGGCGAACGAGGGGCTGATGCGCTCCGCCTGCACCGCCGTTATGCTGTCCGACGAGCCGTGGTGGCCGACTTTGAGGATATCTATACCCGATAAGCCGTACCGTGCCAAGACCTTCTCGAGCTCCTCGGATTCGCCGTCTCCCGTGAGCAGGGCGCTCATCGTGCGCCCCCCATCGTCGTAGGTGACGAGCAGGAATTGGGAATCCTCGTTCTCGAGACCGTCAACCTCCTCGAACGGTGCGAGTACCGAGATCGTGAAGTGACCGAATGAGACCACGTCTCCGCAGCGAACTTCTTCGAAGGAATCAAGACCGAGCTCATCAGCTGCGTTCTCTAGCTCAGAGGGCACATGGTGCGCAGACCCCTCGTGAAGGACGATGTCGCCGCAGGAGACCGCCCCTGGAAGATCGGATACTCCACCGTAATGGTCGTTATGGAGATGCGAGAGCATGATCGCATCGAGATGGAACACATGCATGCGGAACAGCGCCGGAGCTAGCGCATCCGCAGGACCCGCATCGACGAGAACGGCATGAGGACCCTCCTGGATGAGGATCGCATCCCCTTGGCCTACATCGAGCATGCATATGCGGGCGGGAGCGAGGAAACGGTTCGACCCGTACCAGATGGCGAGGATGCTCATAGTCGCGATCACGGGAATCAGGACCGCCCTCCTCGTGATCCTCGGAGAAAACCATGCGAGCATGAGCACGAAGACAAGGATTGATGACCCGATGAGCGACACATGGCTCCCAACAGGAACTGAAGCCCATCTGAAGCCTGACAGGAATGAGAGCAGCTTCATGAGCGCCTCTCCGAGGGGCGTGCATGCGACGATGAGCACTTCCGATGCATGGGGAACGGGAAGCAGGGCGATCGACGCGAGGCCTGCGATCGTCAGCAACGAGATGGGAGGCGTTGCGATGAGGTTCGCGAGGGGCGCAATGAGCGATAGCTCGCCGAATGCATCCGCGGTGATGGGAAGCGTTACGAGCTGTGCAGTGAGGGTCATGGCAGTCAGATCGCGCATGCTGCGGAAGAGGGGCTTAAGCCGTGCGTCAAGAGATGCTGCCCACTTATGCCTGTGCCGTCGCATCGAAAACATGACGTCGATGGCATAGCGCAGATACGGGTAGATGATGCGTATCCCGAGAACGGCGGCGACCGAGAGCTGGTAGGCGATTTGGCCCGTGACCGGTGGGTCCAGCAGGGCCATGGCGATTGCGGCGCAGGATAACGAGGATGAGCCATGGCATCGCCTTCCCACCATCTGCCCCGCGATGAACGCGAGCACCATCAGCCACGCCCTCACCGCGGAAGGCGGTGCCCCGCAAATCAGCACGAAGACACCCGTTGCGCACCCGAGAGCTGCCGCGCGTACGCGTGGATGCAGGGATAGCCGGTCGAGCAGCGCCGTGCAGGCGGATGCCACCAGTGCGAGATGCGTGCCGGAGACCGCCACGAGATGGGAGATGCCGCAGCGCCTGAGCACATCCTCGAATTCCAGCTCGTCGATGCCCGTACGATCGCCCACGGTGCATGCTGCCAGGAGTGCGCGCGCAACGTTCGAAGCGGGGCGGATTAAACTGATGGCACGACCCCTCAAAGCATCGAGCAAACCGAGCGGACCACCGCGTTTCGTGAGTGATTCTATCTTCAAGATGCTGACCTGCGCATTGATCCCCTGTGCATGGGAAGCAACGGACCAGCTCCCCTCATCGAGGGCCTTCGAACGTCCGACCCCTACGACCGTCGTCCCCGGAAAGAGCCGCTCATCACTGTAGAGCCATACGTCGGAGGATACCGAGCCGGCTTTACGAGCGCGCGCTCTCATACGGTACCGTCCCCGGGAGAATCGGGCGTCACCTGTCACGAGGAACGACCATTCCGAAACAGCGGACGATTCGAGGTCGGACACTGCTGAACGGGAGATGTCGACAACCATCGAGGAAGACAGGGCGACCACAGAGGCGGTTACCGCTATGACGAGGATGAATCGTGCTTGGGGTCCCTTTCCCCAAAGCGCGAGGATTGAAGCGAGGGCGAATGCAGAAAGCATCAGGATGACGATCGCATCGATGCATCGCTTGGATCCAAGCTGCATCCTGAGCACAGATTGTGCAGCGAAGAGAGCCGAGACGAGAGCCCAGAGGACAGGAGGGACGGAGGGGCGACCGGGAGGATGGAGTCCATCATACGCAGGCATGCGGACGTATCCTCTCGAGCTTCTTCTCGCCGATGCCGTTCACGCGCAGCAGATCGTCGAGACTCGTGAACGGTCCGAGCTGCTCACGGCTTTCGATGATGGCCCGAGCGGTCGCCTCACCTACGCCGGGCAGCTCCATGAGCGTGTCTGCATCCGCAGCGTTGATGTTGACAAGCCCTCCAGACGCCTCCCCCACTTCGGAATGGGATGCCTCATCGCCTTCCGCGGGGATATGGACCTTCGATCCATCGACGATGGGTGCCGCCAGGTTGATCGTCGATGTATCCGCCTCCCCAGTAAGACCGCCAGCCGCATCGACGGCATCGCAGATGCGAACGGGGTCTCCCATGAGCGTATACACCCCAGGATGTGCCACTGCTCCATCGACATGGATGACGATCGATGGCAACAGAGGAGGTTCCCCGTCGTCTGACACGACGTCATCAGGCTGGTCTTCTGCCATGGGCAGTTGCTCCTCTGACGCGCGTGTGATGACAAGACCATCCGAGCGCATGGCCAGCACGCCGATAGAGCCGAGCACGACGACCATGATGGCCCCTGCTGCGGCGACCGCTTTTCGGGCGCGGAGACCCAAGCGTGCGTGTGCATGCTCCCGTCTGATCTGGGCCACGGGGAACCTCCCTCCTGCTGTTTCAATCATCGGGGAGGACCGTGTTCACAACCGTGGACAATCTTGGAAGCGCAGGCGGCTAGCAGTCGGCTACCTTGCAGCAACCTTGCAAACAGAATTCAAAAACAGTATTGAGCTGGAGTTTTAGGAACGCTGATCGAGGTCGGTACGGTAACCGGCCGGCAAAAGTTCCGTATGGCGCACGCGGATGCATTTGGGAGGATGGTAACTCGGGCACGAGTCGAAATCACGGTATTCCATGAGTCCGAGCAGCTCATCGACCATGGACTCCTTGTCGAAGAGCGCTTCCGCATCGAGGACGGCAGAAAGGCGCGCGTGGGTCTCGGGGCGCTTGGGCATGAAGAGGGTGCAGCAGTCAGGCGCCGTCTGTGTTGAAATCTCGGCGGTGCCGATCTGCTCGGCTCGTTCCATGATCTCCATCTTGTCGGAGCCGATGAGCGGACGGAGCACGGGGATGCCCACGGCCTGGTCGACGGCGGCGATGTTCTCGAGCGTCTGCGATGCGACCTGTCCGAGCGATTCGCCCGTGACCAGGGCCTTGGCTCCCTCGATGGCCGCAAGGCGCTCGGCGACGGCGACCATGATGCGGCGGTACATGATGACGCGCAGGTCCTGGGGGACGGTGAGGGCGATCTGGCGCTGGTGCTCCCCGAAGGGGACCACGTAGAGCCTGCCGATGCAGCCGGAAGGTGCGAGCGCTTCGCAGATGTCCTGCGTGAGGTACTCGCTGTCATCCGCCGTCATGGGGCGGCCTGAGAAATGGATGGGCACGCAGATGGCACCGCGGCGTCCGACCATCCAGGTCGCGACGGGTGAATCGAATCCGCTCGAGAGCAGCGTCACGACCTTGCCGGCCGTTCCGACGGGTAGTCCGCCCACGCCGCGCGTGAAAGCTGCGTACACATAGCAGCTCCCCTGCACCGCATGGACGACGACTTGAAGGTCGGGATGATGTACATCGACCTTCTTCTCGGGGAAGGCCTCGCAGAGCACCTCGCCCACGATCTGGTTCATCTCGAGCGTATGGATGGGATAGGCAGTTGATGAGCGGCGCGCATGGACCTTGAACGAGCAGAAATCGCCCGCCTCGCGCATCACGTTGACCGCTGCACGGCAGTATTCGCGTTCGTCGAGGTTGCAGCGGTATGCGAGGGAGACGCGGGCAACGCCGGGAACCTGCGCGATACGCGCGGCAAGCTCGGGCGTGGCGTTGCGGTCTTCCGTCTCGACCACGATATAGCCTGAAATCCGCGCGATGCGGGAGACGCCGGTCCCCCTCAGCGCGCGGTTCAGGTTGGTGACAAGCTGGTTCTCGAAGGTCGAGCGGTTCTTGCCCTTGAGACCGATCTCGTGATAGTGCACGAGGCACAGGCGGTCGCTCATGGCAGCGGATGGTCCAGGTTAGATGATGCCGATGTTCTGGGCCTCGAGGTCGGTATCGAACTCGTCCTTCACGAAGCTCAGAGTACCGGACTCGATCTCGCCCATGGCGATGGACACGGTGTCCTTGCCGGAGATGATCGTGGTGATGTCGTCGAAGTCCTGGATGGCGGTCACGCGATGGTGCTGGCCGCGGATCATGTTGTTGATGTCGCAGGCGCGCTTGGACGCGATGGCGCACAGCAGGAAGGGGTTCTGCTCGGTCTTGTCGAGCAGGGAGTCGATCTCAGGTCTCGTCACAGACATCGCAGGTCGAACCTCCATCTGTCTCATAGCTCTCGATCAGCGCGTACAGCTCAGCGGCAGCGCGGTCGAGATCGTCGTTCACGATCGTTGCATCGTAGGCATCCATGAGCTCCATCTCGTGCGCTGCGTTGGCAAGACGCATGGAGATGGTCTCCTCGTCCTCGGTGCCCCTCCCCCTGAGGCGCTTCTCGAGCTCCTCCATGGACGGCGGGGCGATGAAGACGAGCACGACATCCTCGTACGAGCTCCTCACGTTGAGACCGCCTTGAACGTCGATCTCGAGTATGAGCGAGCGGCCCTGCGTGAGGTTGCGCTCGACCTCGGACTTGAGGGTGCCGTAGCGGTGCCCATGCACGTTTGCCCACTCGACGAACTCTCCCGCAGCGACGCGTACGGAGAACTCGTCTTCGGTGAGGTAGTAATAGGACGTGCCATCAACCTCACCCGCGCGGGGCGTGCGCGTAGTAGCGGAGACCGTCAGGCCCAGATCGGGTCGCTTTGCGCGCACACGCGCGACGAGCGTTCCCTTTCCAACGCCTGACGGTCCGGAGACTACGAAGAGACGAGCAGTACGAGCCACTTACTTGGTGAGGGCGGCGAGAAGCTGCTCGCGCTGGCGGGCGCCGAGGCCCTTGACGCGACGGGACTCGGAGATGCCGAGCTCGCCCATGATCTTGGCGGCCTTGGCCTTGCCATAGCCGGGAAGGGACTCGATGAGGGCGGAGACCTTCAGGCGCTGGGCGATGGGATCGTCAGAGGTGAGAACGCTCTCGACGGTCTTGGCGCCGGACTTGATATCGTCGCGAAGCTGGGCGCGGGCATGGCGGGCCACAGCGGCCTTCTCGAGGGCGGCCTTGCGCTGCTCATCAGAAAGGATAGGTAGAGCCATTGTTCCTCCAAACATCGTTCACGTTAAGCGGTTCGGTATGCGTTCGATTCATGCATACCAGCAACACAACCTATGGTAGTTTGCCATTTGAGCAGCGCATTTACAAGAACTTTCTGGGAAAGCGCTGCGATTTTGCCATCATTACCACATATTACGCGCCCAGAAGCTCGGAAACGACGGAATCCAAGGCGAAGGCGGGGTCGACTGCCTGGGCGATGGGCCTTCCGATGACCAGTTTCGACGCTCCTGCAGCTAGAGCGGCGGCAGGGGTTGCGATGCGAACCTGGTCGCCGACCTCGGAACCTGCAGGACGGATGCCCGGCGTGACGATGAGCGCATCGGGCCCCAGAAGCGCCCGCATGGAGGATGCCTCGCGGGGCGAGCACACGATGCCGTCCGCACCAGCGCCGTACGAGAGGGTCGCGAGCCGGGCGACCTCCTCCTCAACCGTTCCGGAAACGCCGATCTCGACGAGCGACTCTGCGCTCATCGAGGTAAGGACGGAGATGGCGACAAGGCGGCAACGATCGCGTCCGGTGATCTGAGCAGCCTCCTCGGCGCCTTCGCGTGCGGCGGCTACCATGGCGGAGGTACCGAGACCGTGGATCGAGATGATGTCGGCGCCGGTGAGCGCTGCGGAGCGGACGGCGCCCTTCACCTGGAAGGGGATGTCGTGCACCTTGAGGTCGAGAAAGACCTTGAGGCCATGGTCGCGCATCTCGTCCACGATCGAGGGTCCGTAGCGGAAGAAGAGGGTCATGCCCACCTTCACCCAGCTCGCCTTCCCCTCGAGGAGACGCGCGAGCTCGAACGCCCGCTCGCGGTCGCAGTCGAGCGCGACGATGACGGCATCGCGCGCTTGGTTCTCTGTCAGCATTCGAAAGCACCTACCAGCTCGTTGATGTCGGATACGTTCTGCTCGACCGCCCATTGTTCGAGCTCGGCGAGGATACGCGGGCCTGCGGTGGGATCGGGCAGGTTCTGGGTGCCGATGGTGATGGCGGTGGCACCCGCGAGGATCATCTCGGCAGCATCGGCGCCTGTGGCGATGCCGCCGATGCCGTTGATGGGGATCGAGACGGCCTGTGCGGCCTCCCACACCATGCGCACGGCAATGGGATGGATCGCAGGACCGGAGAGACCGCCCGTCGGCTTGGAGAGGCGGCTTCTGCGCGTATGGATGTCGATCGACATGGCGTTGATCGTGTTGATGAGCGAGAGCGCATCGGCACCGGCATCCTCGCAGGCCTTGGCGATCTCGGGCACGCGAACGGGAGCCATCTTCACGAGGAGCGGCCGCGAGACGAGCGGACGCACCGCACGGACAACCTCGGAAGCATCCTCCGGGGTTCCGCCCACGAGCCTGCCGCCACGGGCGATGTTGGGGCAGCTGATGTTGAGCTCCACGCCCGAGGCGAACGGAGCCAGCTCCTCGATGAGGCGCACGGCGTCGCGGTACTCCTCGATGGAGTGGCCGGCCGCCTGCATGATGACGCGGCAGCCGCGATCCTCGAGGCCGGCGAGGTAAGCACCGTACTTCTCGACGATACCGGCCACACCGGGGTTGGCGAGGCCGATGGTGTTCATGATGCCCGAGGTGACCTCGCAGAGGCGCGGCGCGGGGTTTCCCTCCCAGGGAACCGCAGAGGCTCCCTTGGTGGTGATGGCGCCGAGCATGGAGACGTCGTAGAAGCCCTCGAGCTGCCAGCCGAAGCCGAACGTGCCCGACGCGGTGTTGATGGGGTTGCGCATCTTGATGCCGCCGAGGTTGACGGCCATGTTCACGCCGCTCACCATGCCACCTCCTTCGCGTCGAAGACGGGGCCATCCATGCAGCAGGAGGCATAGCCGCCTGCGACGAGCGGGATGTTGCAGGCGCCGCAGGCGCCGAAACCGCAGCCCATCATGCGCTCCATGGAGGCCTGGCATGCGATGCCCTCGCGCGCGCAGATGGCGGCGATGCCGTGCATCATGACCTCGGGGCCGCAGGTGAGGACGCAGCCGTAGCTATGCTCGGCGATGAGCTGCTCCATGAGACGGGTGGTGAAGCCCGCGAAACCGTACGAGCCGTCATCGGTTGCAAGGTGGATCTTGGCATCATCTGCCAGCAGCGGCTCCATCTCGGAGATGAGGCGCTCGGGGATGCGCGCGGCGGTTTGGAAGCCCGCGATCACGTCGTAGGCGATTCCCGCATCGCTGAGCATACCGGCAGCTGCAGCGATGGGAGCGAGGCCGATGCCGCCCGATACGAGCAGGCAGCGCCCGGACAGGTCTTCGGGCAGCCGCCAGCCCTTGCCGCACGGCCCCACGACCGTGGAGATGTCGCCCGTGCGCATCGAGGAGAGGCGCTTCGTTCCCTCCCCCACCGTCACGTAATACATCGTCACGTGCGAGTCGGGAGCATCCGCATGCGAGAAGGAAAGCGGGATGCGCAGGATATGCGTGGGGTCTCCCGGCACGGCGAAGTTCATGAACTGGCCCGGCTGGATCCTTTTCGCCACAAGGCTCGAGATCTCGAGGCGGAACGTGTCGCGAGCGACCTGCTCGTTGGCGAGCACGCAGAACTCGTGAAGCCCTACCGTGCCCTGCAGCCCCTGTGCGTTCGCAGCGATCATGCAACCACACCGTCGATGAGGGTGCGCTTGCCGGACACGAAGACGTCCGTCGCACAGCCGGTGAGGGACATGCCCAGGAACGCGGAGTTCTTCGACTTGCCCTGGAAGAAGCTCTCGGTGACCTCGACGGTGCGGGTCGGGTCGATAAGCGTGAGGTTGGCAGCGGAGCCCGCGGCGATGGTGACCGGATCGAGGCGGAGGACCTTGCGCGGGTTGACGGCCATGACCTCGACCAGACGGGTCCAGCTCATGAGACCGGGGTTCACCAGGTTGGTGAGCATGAGGGGAAGAGAGGTCTCGAGGCCGATGGTGCCGAAGAAGGCGATCTCCCACTCGCAATCCTTCTCATGCTTCGCGTGGGGCGCGTGGTCGGTCACGAGGCAGTCGATGGAGCCGTCGAGGATGCCTGCGCGCAGCGCCTCGGCATCCGATGCCTTGCGCAGCGGCGGGTTCATCTTGAGGTTGGTGTTGTACGTCTCATCGATATCGTCATCGCAGAGGAACAGGTGGTGCGGGGTGACCTCGCAGGTGACGGGCAGGCCCTCGGCCTTGGCGGCCTTGACCATCTCGAGGCCCTTCGCCGTGGAGATGTGGCAGATATGCAGTGCGCACTTGGTGCCGCGGCAGAGCTCGATGTCGCGGTAGATCTCGAGCTCCTCGGCGAGCGGAGGCCAGCCGAACATGCCGAGGCGCGTAGCTGCACGGCCGGAGTTGATGACGCCGTTCTTGGAGAGGCTCTCGACCTCGCAATGGGCGAGCACGGCGCGGTCGAACTGGCTGACGTAGGCCATGCAGGTCTTCATCATGCCGGCGCTCTGGACGCCATGGCCGTCGTCGGAGAATGCGCAGGCACCCTCCATGACCATGTCGCCGATCTCGGCGAGCGACTCGCCCTTCTCACCGCGCGTGAGGGCGCCGATGGGGCGCACGTGCACGAGGCCGGCCCTGCGGGCCGTGTCGATCTGGTAGCGGACCTCTGCGCCGGTGTCGGTCACAGGCTCGGTATTGGGCATCGTGGCGACGTCCGTGAAGCCGCCATGCGCTGCAGCGCGCGAGCCGGAGGCGATGGTCTCCTTGTACTCGAAGCCGGGATCGCGGAAATGGACGTGCATGTCGACGAGGCCGGGAACGAGGTACTTGCCGGTGCCGTCGACGACGGTCGCATCGGCGGCCTCGATGCTCGGCTCGACGGAGACGATCGTCTTGTCCTCGATGAGCACGTCGCGGACATCATCCAGGCCCACCTGGGGGTCGACCACATGGGCGCCTTTGATCAGATATGCCATTACTCTTCTCCTCCCAGCAGCAGGTACATCTCGGCCATGCGGGTCAGGACGCCCGCGTTGACCTGGTCGAGGATCCTCGAACGTGCGCAGTCGGCGACCTCGGCGTCGATCTCCATGCCGCGGTTCATGGGACCCGGGTGGCAGATGATCGCGTTGGGCTTCATGCGCGCCTCGCGCTCGAGCGAGAGGCCGTAGAGCCTGTTGTACTCGCGGCGGCTGGGGATGGCAGCGCCCTCCATGCGCTCGAGCTGGACGCGCAGCATGTACACGACGTCCATGTCCTCGATGACGTCATCGAGATGGTTGGTCTGGTTGCAGCCGAACCACGTGGGGTCGCCCACCTGGAACGTGGGCGGGGCGACCAACGTGACGTCGGCGCCCATGGTCTTGAGCGCGGGGGCGAGCGAACCGCAGACGCGGGAGTGCGCGAGGTCGCCCACGATGGCGACCTTCAGGCCGTCGAGATGGCCGAAGTGCTCGCGGATGGTGTAGAGGTCGAGCATCGCCTGGGTGGGATGCTGGTGCTTGCCGTCGCCGCCGTTGATGACGATCGCGTCGGTGTTCTGCGTGATGACCTGCGGGGTGCCCGCGAGGCGTGCGCGCACGACGAACATGTCGACGTTCATGGCGTCGATGGTCTGAATCGTATCGGCGAGGCTCTCGCCCTTCACGACCGAGGAGGTCGAACCTCCCATGGAGATGGAGTCGGCGGAGAGGCGCTTCTCGGCGAGCTCGAAGCTCTTGAGCGTGCGCGTGGAAGGCTCGAGGAAGAGGTTGACGATGGTGCGGCCGCGCAGCGCCGGGACCTTCTTGATGGTGCGCGCGTTGACGATGGGGTCGAACGATTTGGCGGTATCGAGGATCTGCGTGATGTCGTCCGCCGTCAGGCTGTAGGTGTCGATGAGGTGCTTGACCGAGAGCATCTATGCCTCACTCCCTTCCGTGGTGGTCTTCTCCCAGATCTCGACGATGTTGCAGTCGTCGATGGGAACGATGCGGACGCGGACATCCTCCTCGCGGGAGGACGGAACGTTCTTGCCGACGTAGTCGGCGCGGATGGGGAGCTCGCGGTGGCCGCGGTCGACCATGACGGCGAGCTGGACCGTCTTGGGACGGCCGTAGTCCATGAGCGCGTCGAGCGCGGCGCGGATGGTGCGGCCCGTGTAGAGGACGTCGTCGACGAGGACGATGTCGATGCGGTCGATGTCGAAGGGGATGTTGGTGGCGTGGATGACCGGCGCGATGTGGCGCATCACGTCATCGCGGTAGAAGCTGATATCAAGCGTTCCGATCGGAGGCTTCGAACCCTCGATCTTCTCGATCTCGTCGGCGATCATGCGGGCGAGATGTACGCCGCGCGTCACGATGCCCACGAGGGCGATATTCGACGACCCCTCGTTGCGCTCGAGGATCTCATGGGCGATGCGCGTGACTGCGCGCTTCATCGCGGCCTCGTCCATGATGGTCGCTTTGAGCTTGTAGCTATCCATCTGCTTCCTTTCTCACGAAAAAACACCGCCTGCGCATGGCATGCGGTGTCGTCGCTCGGCTAAAGAGTGCAGATGATGCTATGTATCGCCTTGCGGGCATCGCGGTACCACGCTTAAAGGTCTATTTGAACTATAGCATACGATGCAGTCGGCACGGAACTGCGCACAAGATATGCAGACGATTCATGCGACACGCTAGATGCCCAGATAGCGTTTCCAGAAGGTCGTGCTCGTGAGATACGGGCGCTCGGCCTTCCAAGACGCGCGGACCTCCTTGCCGCGTGTGCGCCAATCGGCCATGACAGCGCGGTAACGGTTCTTGAGACTCCGCCAGCGATCGCGGTCGATGCGCCTGATGTTTCCCTTGGTGGCGTCCATATTGAGCGCGACGAGCGTGTCGCGGGCAGCGGTCGCACGTCCCGGATAAGCGCCGCGGCAGTAGTAGATCGCGGCCGGTTCGTGGATGAGCATCCGCTCGGGCAGGATGTGCCGGTCGTGCGGGAACTGCTCGATCACCTTCTCGAGCAACGGGCGCTCGAGAAATTCGCCGAAGTAACGCATGTCGGGAGAGATCTGGGACATGATGTCCTGGTCGAGCTCCTCGACGGGTACCAGCGGCTCGTTGCGCTTGCGGTTCTCCATGAAGATCTGCTCGCCGCTCGCATTCGCGAGGAAATCGGGGCCCTTCATGTAGTCTTCGAAGCCCTGCAGCATGAGGTCGCAGAACCAGTAGTTCATGGAGCGCAGGTAGATGTTGAAGGTGCGCGAGAAGCGCGCGACGAACTGGCGCTCGAAGGGCAGGTCGTCGGCTGCGTTCATGATGAGGAAGTTGCGGATGTACTGGTAGCCGTCCACGGATGCGGAAGCGCGCCCGGCGAACTGCTCGTGCCAGACGCAGATGCCCTGCATCGTCATGTACGTGGGCTCGTTGCGCATGCCGAACTCGACGTCGTCGCAGCGCACGAAGATGGGCAGCGCCAGGCCGTTCGCACGGATTGCGGATGTGGGGATGCATGAGAACCACCACGCGCCGTACGCACGGTCGACCTCGACGTCGATCGACTCGTTGAGCGCAAGGTCGTCGACGGTGTCGAGCACGAGGTTGGGCTTCACACGGTCGTACGTGCCGTCCATCTTCACAAAAGCGACGTCCTCGAACTGGATGTTGGGACGCTCGATGTTGAGCATGGCGCCGTTGAGGTAGGCACCCTGGTACTCCTCGTTGCGCAGCGTGAGCACCACCAGCGTGCGGAAGATCGATTCGGGAAGGATGCGCACGTCGTCATCCATGAGCAGGACGTGGGTCGCACCACGCTCCACGGCCTCCATCATGCCGCGCGAGAAGCCGCCGGCACCGCCCACGTTATCGTTGCCGATGACGGTGATGGCATCGTCGGAGAGCGCCTCGGCATCGAGCGTGCGGCCGTTGTCGACGACGAGCATCTGGAAGCGTTCAGCGACATCTGCAGGCCACGTCGCGCGGGCTGCGCGGACGTTCTCGATGTTCGCGGTGATGTAGTGCTCCTTCTTGAAGGTCGTGGTCGAGAGGAGCAGGTGGACGTTGCGCACCTCATCATCGTAGACCTTCGAGTAATACGAGGCGGACGCGATGGCGCAGCTCCCCTTGGGGAAGATCTCGACGCCGGCGATGAGCACCTCGTTGGGGATCCCGAGCGGGATATCGAACGCCTCGACCTTCCCGCCGGTATCGACGGTTGCAATTGGGCGCTCGGAGCGGCGCGCGATGCGGTCGCCATCGTAGATGACGGTAAGGTAGATGTCGGCAGCACCGGCGAGCTCGATATGCAGGTAGGCAGCCGTCACGCACGTGTAGCGGCGCCATTTGGCAATCGAAAGGCCGTTGAGATAGGTGGCGAGGTCGATGGGCCCACGGAGCTCGAGCATGCCCGTCTCGGCGTTCCAGACAGGGGGCTCCTGCGAACAGCGATAGAGCAGCCCGGGGCACTGGGCGGCAAAATCGGGTGGCGTCAGAAGCAGGTGCGCCAGCGTATAGTCTCTCATTGCAGCCCCCCTCGCCGCTATTTCTGGTAATGCTTGTACGCCTCGCAAACCTCCGCGCAGGGACCGAGCATCTTGAGGTCGCCCTTCTCGATCCATGCTGCGCGATCGCACATACGTTCCACGAGGTCGATCGAATGGCTCACGAGCAAGACCGTGACGTTGTCGGACTCGATAAGCTCGTTGATGCGGCGCTCGCATTTCTGCTGGAAGAGGAAGTCACCCACAGACAGGGTCTCGTCGACGATGAGTATGTCGGGTTCGGTAATGGTGGCGATGGCGAAGGCGATGCGCGCCACCATACCGCTCGAATAATTTTTGAGCGGCATGTCCATGAAGTCCCAGAGTTCCGCAAAGTCGACGATATCGTTGAAATGCTCGTCAATAAACTCTTTGCGGTAACCCAAGAGGGCACCGTTGAGGTAGATGTTCTCGCGCGCGGTGAGCTCGGGGTCGAATCCCGCACCGAGTTCGATCAGAGGCGCGATGGTGCCCTTCACGGTGCATGTGCCGAGGCTCGCATCGAGTACGCCCGCGATGATCTTGAGCATGGTGGATTTGCCGGAGCCGTTGGTACCGACAAGGCCAAATGCCTCTCCCCTTTTGACCTCGAAGGAGATGTTCTTAAGGGCGCGGAACTCCTTGAAGCGAAGCTCATGGCGCATGAAGGCGATGAAATACTCCTTGAGCGAGTTGAAGCGCTCAGAGGCGATGTTGAAGATCATAGTGACATCGTCTGCCACGATGACTGACTCGCGTTCCGACATATCTTTAGCCTGGCCGCCCATGGACACCTCCTTCCTAGATGTAGAGGATGAACTTGCTCTCGTGCCTGCGGAACACGAGATACCCGATAACAAGCGATGCGACGGCGAACCCCGCGCAACCCAGCGTGAGCTCGAGCGAAGGATTCACCCGGAACAGCAGCGCATCGCGAAGATACGTGAGATAGAGGTACATAGGATTGAAGTTCTCGAGCGTCTGGAGCCACTCGGGAAGGATTTTGATCGAGTAGAACATCGGTGTGAGGTAGGTCCACGCCGTCAAGAAAACGCTCCAGAGATGGATGACGTCACGGAAGAAAACCGCGGCGCACGAAAGGAACAGCGACAGCCCGATGCAGAAGACTGAGAGCATGAACAGCCCTGGGATCACGTAGAGCGCGTAGACCGAAGGGGCATACTGGACGAATATCATGACCAGGACGACCGCGATGAGCGAGAATGCGTAGTTCACGACCGCGAAGAGCACCTTCTGGACCGGGAAGACCCAACGGTTGATCTTGACCTTCTTGAGCAGCGACGACGCCTCGATGATGGACATGAGGCCTCGAGAGGTGGAGTCGCTCATGAGGTTGAACGCCGTGTTGCCGATGATGATGTAGAGCGGGAAGTTGGGGATCGAATCATCCGCGCGGCCCATGAGGCGCGAGAAGACCGCGGCCATGATGATCATCATGAGCAGCGGGTTCAGGACGCTCCACGCGACGCCGAGGGCGCTCCGACGGTATTTGAGCTTGAAGTCCTTCGTGACGAGCTGGCGGAGGATGAATCCGTCCCGTTGATTCTCGGGATACCAGGCATCCTTGCCGGAGATCGTGGTGCGCGCGATGGCCTCTGGTTTGTCTGCAGTGCGTTCAGGCTCCAACATTCCTCCAAAGCAGACCGCATGGGTCCGTTCGATTCCTTGGTTATCCTACCATAGCGTGCGGTGCCGGGGCACACCGACGTGCGGGAGCACACAAGCTACAGCAAGCACGGCGGCGACCCGTCGTCATCAATCTATATCGACATAGCTCTCGATGATCGTGACGACGACGTTGTCGGGAGCGCTGAACGTGAAGCGCTGCATCCCCTTGTAGAGGTCGTCCTCGATCGGCCCTGCGACGATGCCGGCCTTCTCGAGTCGTTTCCTGATCTTGGGAAGATTGTGCGCCGTGATGGTGAGGCGTTGCTCGGCGGGAATCCGTACCTGGGACGAGCTGATGACCTCCATCTGCATCTCCCCCATCTTGAACAGCATGCACATGCCGATGGGGTCGGTCGAGACCACCTGGTCGACGAGATGGAATCCGAGCTTCTCCCCGTAGAACTCCCAGACGACGTCCTTGTCGCTTCCGAGGATCGTCGTACGTGAGAGGTCGATGCCGCGCGCGAAGGGATAGAGGGCGCGCTTGCGGGACGACCTCCTCCATCTCACGGCCGATTCAAGCTCCTGGCGCCAATCGGGGTTGGCGACGATATACGCGAAGACGATGAAGAGCGATTGCCCGAGCAGGCCTCCAACGGTGTTGGTGATGATGTCATCGATGTCGTAGAGGCCGAGCTTCGTAATGAGCTGGATGTTCTCGACGAGCAGCGAGATGAGGAAGCAGAGCAGGGCGGGACGGATGCGAACCCTCACGCGAGGCCAGCGGAACACATAGGGCAGCAGGTATCCGAGCGGGACGAAGAGCATCACGTTGAGATAAACCTGCCCGATATCGTAGGCGTTGACGATCTCGACATGCTCGAGTGCCTTGAACAGGCCCTCCCGCGCGATCGAATCCAGGAACCCGAGGATGCCGAAGTCGATGTAGACGGCATTCGCGAGATCTCGGAGCGGAGCGACGTGGACGCGGTAGTCCTCCATGGCGCTGCGCGAGAAGAAGACGAGGTAGAGGAAGATGGCGCAGTAGGAGGAGAACATGATGTAGAGCAGGCCCTGCCGGATGCGGAGGCGCTTGCGCTGGCGCGCCGTGACGCCCGCCACACGATCGGGCGAGATGCGGAAGCGCTTGCACAGCTTCAGGTCGATGGCGGGAAGGAGGACGACGAACAGCACCACGCACGCGGTGATGAATACGTTCGTCCACATGCTTCCCAGATCGAAGGATCCCATGATCGGTCATCCACTCCCCGTCAGAAGAGGCAATCCTCGATGATGTCGATGCCGCGCAGCTCATCGATCCATTCAGCCGGGATGGCATCGTAGCCGTAGAGCTCTCCCGCGAGCGCCCCGGCGACGGCAGCCGTGGTATCGGTGTCGTCTCCGAGATTGACCGCAAGCAGGACGCAGTCGCGGTAGCAGTCCGTCGTCGCGAGGCACCACAGCGCGGCGCGATACGTATCGACGACATAGCCTCCCGAGCGAATCCCATCCGAGGAAGCCGCCTCGGTCTCCCTCAGCTCCGAGAGCACCGCCTGCGGATCTTTGCGCAGAAGCCTGAGCAGATGGACGTAGGAGACGCACGTCTCGGTCGAGATTTTGTGGCCATGTGTGATGGCGGAGACGGCGCGTATCTCATCGTCATCCGCGTCGGTATAGGCGAGCGGTGCGATGCGCATGAGCGATCCGTTGCCATTGGAACGCTCGCCCGCCTCTCCGATGCCGCTCAGGATGGCGCGGGCTGTGGTTCCGCCCACGTCGAATACGTTGCGGTCGATGGCATACTCGCCCGACTCATACCATGCGACGAACCGCCTGCGGATATCGTCGGCATCGATACGGCCCGTCGCCTTGATGCTCGAGCAGGTCGCGAGCGTGAGCGACGTGTCATCAGACCATGTGCCTTTCGGCTGGTGGTGGCTCCCGTACGCGGCCATCCCAGCGCAGTGGAAGCTGTCCCGCGTGAGGAACTCGTAGGGAACGCCGAACGCATCCCCCACAGCCAAACCGTAGATCGCGTCGCGCAATGCCATGTGTCCTCCTAACGGGCTCGGTCGATGTCGCTTCCCTCACGAACGATGTTCGCGAGGGGCCTGCCGTCTAGAAACGCTTCCAGATTCGAGGCACAGATGCCGACCACAGCGTCGACCGTCGCTTGGAGATGCCAGAATCCTGCGACGTGCGGCGTGATGAGGGCGTTCTCCTGCAGCCAGAGCGGATGGTCGGGAGGCAGCGGCTCGGGAGACGTGACGTCGAGCGCCGCGCCCGCAAGACGCCCGTTTGCGAGCGCCTCGGCCAATTCGTCCTGGTCGACGAGGTCGCCCCTTCCCGCGTTCACGAAGAAGGACCCCTTCTTCATCGCCGAGAAGAATGAGGCTTTGCAGAAACCGCGCGTCTCGGGCGTGCTGGGCAACACGCAGGCAACGACGTCGGCCTCTCCGAGAACATCGGATACATCGTCGAGCGTAAACATGCGCTCGAACGGATCACAGCACTCCCCCGCATGCCTGCGGACGCCCCAGGCATGCGCTCCGAGCGCGGAGACGAGCCGTGCGAACGAGGTGCCGATATCGCCTGCGCCCATAATCAGGACGGTCGCGCCCACGAGCGAGGTGACGGGTCCCCTATCCTCCCATTTCGAGGCGCGCTGGCCATCACGGTAGAGATGGAGCTTCTTCATGAGGCACATGAGCGAGGCGAGCATGTGCTCGGAAACGGCCTGCCCATAGGCTCCGGTCGCATTCGTGAGGATCGTGATCGGGGCGAGAAGGCCTTCGACGAGGTAATGGTCGTATCCCGCAGAGGACGTTTGGAACCACTCGAGCTTCTGCGAGTCATGCAGCGTCCGTGCGGGAACGTTGCCGACGATGATGGACGCCCCCTCGGTGTCGGCGTCGGCGACGAGGGGCTCGCGCACGAACGAAGCGGTTCCTCCGGCACGCTCGACGAGCGAGCGGATCCAGGCCTCCTGTTCGTTGCTGAGCGGAAGCGTGACAAGAACGCGTTTGCCCGTCAGATCGACCTGCGGCATGGGCATCCTCCCGAGTCATCGCGAACGTACGGCTTCTCTATGGTACCCCTCGGACATGATGGACGGATCCGGCGGACGCCAATCGGATAAGTGCCTAACCGTCCAGCAGACCATAGTCGCGGTACTTCGCGCGCATGCGCTCGAACGCAACCAAACGGCCCATCTAGAGACCCTTCCGCAGGTAGATGCACCCATCGGTGCGATATTCCTCGAAGAAGCCCTCCGAGAGGAACAGGGCGATGGCGGGGTTTCCCAACGCGATATTATCGTACAGCACCCTGACGCCGCGCTCCCTTGCCGCCTCGCACAGCAGCCGAAGGCCTATGCGGCCGATGCCCCTGCTGCGCCGGCCGGCGATCACGATGACATCCGCTAGATAGATGCCCTCGTCCTCGCTGTAGTGGTAGGCGACCTCGCCGACGAACTCGGCGTTCTCGGCATCGAACAGATAGCGGTAGAACCTCAATCGTTCATCGCAGGCGAGCCAATGGTCGTACCAGCCGTCCCAATCATCCTCGGGAAAGGCGATGGCTCCGCCCCATGCGTCGTTGTACGACATGGTTGCGGGGTCTGCCAAAAGCTCCTGCCTGAACCAGAGCTCGTCTCGTGCTGGTTTATGAAGCGCGAGCATGTTCATCGGCAAGTCAGAAGAGGCCGCCGTTATAGCGTCTCTGAACCACGATGATGGCAATGATGGATGCGGCGAGGCCCGCGACAAGCACCCAAACGGCAGCGCGGCCCGCTGCTGCTCCGCCGACCAGATCGATGACGCCGCTGGCAGCAAGCGAGGCGCAGATACCGTACAGCGGCTTCGAGAACGCCTTCCCGTACTCCTCGGCCTTCTCTGGATCGATATGCTCCCGATGGTGCGAGGCGATCAGCTGCACGTTCCCGCGTGCAATGGCGGTGGCGAGGCCGAAGAACAGCACCGCCACCGCGAACATGATGATCGAATAGATGAGCACCTCTCAGCTCCTGCCGGTATCTTGCCAACCTACCTGTTGAGGAAGCGCATCTTGGCTGCCTGGAACTTGGTGAGCACGCCCGTCGTATAGAGGATGCCCATGATCATCGCGCCGACCGCGATGCCGTAGGAGATGCCCTTCGCGAACCCGCTCGCGAACGTGTCGCCGAAGTCGATCTCCTCCATCACGAGGCACGCGATGATCGCGATGATGCCCAGCACGAAGTACACGAGCACGACCTTCTTCGCGCGCTGGCTCTGGGCGCTGCTGTACTCTGCAACCTTGATGACGGTCTCTTCCATATCCTTGTCCATGGTCTCCTGCCTTTCTCCGTCGAGGATCTCGCGGAGACCGACACCGTAGAGATCGGACAGCTCGATGAGGATATCGAGGTCGGGCAGGTTGCTTCCGGTCTCCCAACGAGAAACCGTCCGGCGGGCAACGCCGATCTTCTCGGCGAGCTGTTCCTGGGTCATCCCGCGCTCTTTCCTGAGCTCCTTGAGAAGCGATCCGATCTTTGCCTGATTGATCATGTCGGCCTCCTTTCGAGTCTCACCGTACGGCGCGGGCTGCCGAGACGGAAGGACACAGAACGACCAAAACAGCTGGTAGACCAAATGAGACAAGGCGTGTCCCGCTGCCATCACACAGAGTGTAGCGTTTTTATCGTGATCGCGATGCGAGGGCGCAGCCTCGATCAGAAGAGCGTGCCCTTGAGACAGACCATCGGACGGTTGCCGTCGTAGTCCCAGCTATGATGCGCATCGCCGCGGCAGAAACGCGCATGCTCGCACGAACGGCACTCATCATTGAGATCCGAGAGGTCGTGTCTGAAGAGCTCGAATCGGTTATCCCACACGTCGCGCAGACGGTCAGTACGGATGTTGCCCTGGATCGTCTCAGGGCGCCGCTCGATGTCGAGGCACGCGGCGATATCGCCGTTCGACATGATGCTCGCCGTATAGACGCCCGCGTTGCAGAGCCAGTACCATTCGCGCACCTCAGCCTCATATTCGAGCCCCAGATAATGGCTGCAGCCGTACTCGAGGGGATAACCGTCCTGCCTCTTCTCGCGGATGAAATCGAAGAGGCGCACGTAATCCTCGCGCGTGAGCATGAGGTCGGGTCTGAGCAGCGCCCGACCGATGGGTTCGAGGTTGATGACGCGCCATGAATCGATGTCGAGGCCGTCCATGATCTCGAACAGCTCGTCAAGCTGGGCTATGTTGCCGTGGTTCACCACGGTCGTCACCTGCACATTGCGGAACGCACCGACATCGATGAGGTTTTGGATGCCGGCCATGGCGCGGTCGTAACCGCCTGCAAGCCCACGAAGCTCGTCATGGGTTTCGCGCAATCCGTCGATCGAAACCGAGATGGTGCCCATGCCCGCGTCGGCAAGCCGCCGTGCGACAGCCGGGGTGATGAGCGTGGCGTTGCTCGTCATACCCCATTTGAAGCCCTGCTTATGCGCGTATCCCATGATGTCGAAGATGTCCCGGTTCAGGAGCGGTTCACCGCCCGTGACGCAGAGCTGCATGCGCGTGATGTCGAAATCGGCCTTCACCTCGTCGATGATGCGGAGCCATTCCTCGCGTGCGAGCTCGTCGCCTCGTTGTGCCGTGCAGGAGCTTCCGCAATGGAAGCAGCGCTCGTTGCACTGCAGCGTGAGCTCGAAGAAGAGCTTGCGCAGCTCGGGTTCGCAGTAGAGCTTGCGGGTGTAGTCGGCAAGCTTGTCGAGATGGGCCGTCTTGATAGGTTTGAAATTCATGGATGGTCAGTCAGCGGGAGGCCCGTAGACGCCGACGAGTTCGTTATCAGAGGGCTCGATGTCATCAGGAGGACCGTACACGTCTTCGACCTCGTTTTGCTCGGGATCGAATTCAGCGGGCTCTCCATAGCCAAGATCTTCGGGAGGCCCGTAGACGGTTTCGGGTTCGTTTTCACCGGGATCGAAGTCGCTCGGCGGGCCGTACACGTCAACGACCTCGTTGTCACCGGGATTGAAGGGGTCGCACCCCTTGAGACCCACGCTCCCGATACCGAGAGCAGCGAGGATTCCAGCCGCCGTAAACGATCTGCGTGTGAGCTTCTTCATGCGGCGCCTCCCCAGCCGACGACCTCATTGACAGAATTGTATGCCAAGGTGACGCTGAAGCTAATCCCTCTTTCCACGTACGAGATTCCAGAATCGGATGGAGAGCCCCGCGCGATGCGTTGTCCCATCTTTGATGCCCGCGAGTTTCGACCAATGGCAGCGGATGGTGATCACCTGGAAGACAACGGCGATGAAGGCAACTTCGGGATGGCCGAGGAAGAGCATCGCGACGGCATAGAAGGCCATCGCGATGACCGCAGCGACGCTCAAGTAGCCTGAGAGGATGATGGCGGCGACGCCCACGACTCCGGCGAGCCATCCCAGCAACGGGTTCACGAGGATGATGGTCGACGCGATGGTCGTGACCCCTTTACCGCCCTTGAAGCGATGCCAAGCCGGGAAGACATGGCCAAGCGTCGCACCGAGCCCCGCCCATGCTGTCGCAAGGTCTTCAAGCTGCGGGTAGATGAAGCGCGAGAGGACGACGGCGCAGACGGTCTTGAGGATATCTCCCGCCAGCGTGAAAAGCGCTGCCTTCCTGCCGAGCACACGGCCCACGTTCGCCATGCCGGGATTGCCGTCTCCGATGGCAAAGGCGGACTCATGTGCAAGCGCATGCGCGACGACGTCGCCTGTGAGGATCATGCCGAACAGATACCCGATCGCTATGCATCCGACGCGCTCCATCGTCTCCCCCTGACGTGACGCGGAATGATAGTCTTCCGCGATTCTATCATCGGAGCTCGGATTAACAGGGCTGACAGAATGCGTTAGTCGAGAAACGAAAACAGGTCAGCCGGTAAATGGCTGACCTGCGGAAAAATCTGGCTCCCCCGGCTGGATTTGAACCAGCGACACACGGATTAACAGTCCGCCGCGCTACCGCTGCGCCACGGGGGAATCTGCGGTGCGGTTAAAGAGTATAGAGGTTAACCGCAGCGGTTGCAAATACTTTTTCTAATCCTCGATATAGTCCTTCAGCTTGCTCGAACGGCTGGGGTGACGAAGCTTGGCAAGGGTCTTGCTCTCGATCTGGCGGATGCGCTCGCGCGTGACGCCGAACTCGCGTCCGACCTCCTCGAGCGTGCGCGGATGGCCGTCCTCGAGGCCGAAGCGGAACTTGATGACCTTGCGCTCGCGGTCGGCCAGGCTGTCGAGCACCTGGTCGAGCTGCTCGCGCAGCATGGAATCGGACGCGGCGTCGGGGGGCGCCACGGCGCTGGAATCCTCGATGAAGTCGCCCAGCTGGGAGTCCTCCTCCTCGCCGATCGGGGTCTCCAGCGAGACGGGCTCCTGGCTGATCTTCTGGATCTCGCGCACACGGTCGGGGCTCATGCCCATCTCCTCGCCGATCTCCTCGGGAGTCGGGTCGCGGCCGAGATCCTGCAGGAGCTGGCGCTGGATGCGGATGAGCTTGTTGATCGTCTCGACCATGTGGACCGGGATACGGATCGTGCGAGCCTGGTCGGCGATGGCGCGGGTGATGGCCTGGCGGATCCACCATGTTGCGTACGTGGAGAACTTGAAGCCCTTGGTGTAGTCGAACTTCTCGACGGCGCGGATGAGTCCGAGGTTGCCCTCCTGGATGAGGTCGAGGAAGAGCATGCCGCGACCAACGTAGCGCTTGGCGATGGAGACGACGAGGCGCAGGTTGGCGCTGATGAGTGCCTGCTTGGCCTCGAGACCCACCTGCTCGATGCGCATGAGGCGGCGCATCTCGGCGCGCGTGAGCTCGATCTCGCCCATCTCGGCAGCCTCGAGCTTCTCGGCCGCCTCGGTGCCCGCCTCGATCTTCATGGCGAGGTGGACCTCCTCCTGGGCGGTCAGCAGGTCGACCTTGCCGATCTCCTTCAGGTACATGCGCACGGGGTCGCCCGTGAGCATGACGGTCGAGGTATCCTGGCGGCGCGCGCGGGCGCGGCTCGAGCGCTTGGGCTTTGAGGTCTTCGCCTTGGGAACGGAGCACAGGGCCTCCTTGACGGCCTTCGCCTCGTTCACCGCGTCGTAGTCCTCGTCGTCCTCATCATCGCCGTACTCGTCGTCATCGCCCAAGAAGCCGCCATCATCGTCGAGGTCATCGCCGAAATCGTCATCATCGATGAACGCATCGGCGGTGGAAACGGGAAGGCTCGCCTCGCCGGAGGTGGTGATATCGATACCGTGGGCCCTGATGGAGTCGTAGAGGTCGGAGAGCTCGTCACCGTCGACATCGATGTCCTTGATGGCGATCTGGATATCGTCCTCGGTGAGCGAGCCCATCTTGGATGATGCCGACACGAGGCCGTCGACCACGCCGCTCAGCTCGGATGACAGTTTGACGTCGCTCTTTGCCTTCTTAGCAGACACTGGGCATCTCCTTTTCAGTCGCAGAAACTTTTTTATTATACCTGATAATCGGTAGGATTATGCACGTGAAATGAGCTCGTTGAGCTCGTTGATGCGCCGCTGCAGGCTCGTCGCCTCCTCGAAGAGCGCCTTGAGGGAGGCGTCGTCGAGCGATGAGACCGCGTGGAGCTGCCCGCGCACGACCATGAGTCTCCTCTTTGCCGATGAGAGCTCGAGCGAGTCGAGCAGCGATCCGGCACGTTGGATGGCGTCGACGGATGCCGATGAACCTCCGCCTTCCGAGAGGATCTGGGCGGCGTCCGGATCGACCGAGAGCGCTGCGGAGACCATATCTTTGGGGGCCGTTCCCTCGGGAGTCGAGAGCATGGCCCACAGGATCGTCTCATGACGCGCATCGGCCCAGGTCACGGACGTCATGCGCTGGGCCATGCCGCGCAGCTCGTCGGGATAGCGCGCGACGAGCGAGAGGAGCTCGCGCTCGAGCCTGAGCTGCCTGCGCTCCGAAACCGAGAGCGGCTCGTACGCATGCTCGGGCTCTGCAGCAGGGGCCGGCTCAAGCTGCGGCGCCGAGGTCTCGTCGGCACCTTTCGGAACGGCCTTCTCGCGGATGGCGGCCTTGACCGTTGCGACCTCGATGCCGGGAAGCCGATAGGCCACCTTGGTGGCGAGCTCGTCGATGAGAACCGAGCGCTTGAGCGGTGCGAGCACCTCGACGACGCTTTCGAGCGCTTTGACACGGCGACCCGGCGTGGATAGATCGAACTTGTCGAGACGCGCATCGATGACGAAATCGATGAGCGGACGCGCCGCATCGAGCTGTGCCTGGAGCTCTTCGGCGCTGTGGGCGGCGAGGAACTCGGCAGGGTCCTGACCGTTGGGCAGGACGACGCAGAGCAGGTTCGCCTCGGTCTTGTCGATGAACTGGACCGTGCGCTCGGCAGCATGCTGGCCCGCGGCGTCGCCGTCGAAGAGGCAGATGATCCTGTCGACGCGATACCGTGCGAGCACGCGGATATGGTCGAGGGTGAGGGCGGTTCCGAGCGCCGCGACGGCATTCGGGAATCCGGCCTCATGGAGCGAGATGACGTCGGTATATCCCTCGCAGATGATCGCCGTCCCCGTAGCTGTGATCCGCTCCTTGGCTCGGTCGAGCGCATAGAGGTTCTTCGACTTATGGAAGACCGGCGTCTCGCTCGAGTTGAGGTACTTGGGCTCCCCCTTTCCCAGAACACGGCCTCCGAAGGCGATGGTTCGCCCTTGGTCGTCGTGGATGGGGAACATCGCACGCTCGTAGAAGCGGTCCGCAAGACGGCGCGAACGCTCGACCGAGAGGTTTGCCGCGTTGATCTCGGCGGGTGTGAAGCCCTTCGAGCGCAGATGCGCTACGAGGGCGCCGCGGCCCGGCGCATATCCGAGACCCCACTTCTTGCAGATCGCCGATCCGAAGCCGCGTCCGGAGAGGTATGAGCGCGCGGAGGCAGCACCCTCGCTCTTACCGCGCATGAGCTGCGTGTGGTAGAACGATTCGGCCTCGGTGAGGGCCTCGATGAGGCGGTTGCGCTTGGGTCCCTGGGACCCGCGCGCGTCCTCGGAGATCTCGATGCCCGCCTTCTCGGCAAGGGCTCTCACCGCATCGGCGAATTCGAGGTTGTCGCGCTTGCGGATGTACGAGATGGCATCTCCGCCGGTCTGGCATGCACCGAAGCAATGCCAGAGCCCTGTGGCGGGGCTTACCTTGAACGAAGGGGTCTTCTCGTTGTGGAACGGGCAGCAGCCCCAATACTCCTGACCGCGCTGCTTGAGCATGACGGTTTCGGACACGAGGTCGACGATGTTGGTCGCCTGTCGGACGCGCTGGATGTCCTCATCGCTGATCACGCGCCACCTCCCCGCTATCCAACATGATTCTGGATTGATGTACCCACATACGTTGGAAGATTTCATCCGATTCGGAGAGAGGCACGAGAATAACGACAGAGCAGCTGGCAGTGGCAGTCGGGATGGAGCACGAAGGAATCGCAACCGCGCTGTAGGACGGTGCGTCGATGCAGATGGACGCAGCACGGGCCTCGTTGCCGCAGACGACAGCGCAGGCATAGGATCCGGATGCGGGCATGCAGAGACGGTCGTCGAACGAGAGGATGACCTGTCCGTCATGATCGTCGACGACGGTCGCACGCATCATGTGCTGGCGCTCGAGGAGCGCGGATGCCTCTGCGATCCTGCCGTCCTTCAACAGGCCGCGGATGCGGGTCGACGACACGGGCGCGCCGTCGGATTCGACGAGGCGATGCCCGTGGGCGGCGAACCCGTGAACCTGTCCGAGGCGGGCGATGTCTGCGGGTGAGCCAGCGCCATCCGCCCCGAATGTGAAGTCCTCCCCCACGTGGATCGAGACGGGCCTGACGATCGATCCCAGCACGTCGAGCGTGAACGTCTCGTAGGTATTACGCGAGAAATCCCAGGTGAAGTCGAAGGCGACGATGAGGTCTGGTTCCGCTGACATAAGCGAGCGGATACGGTCGTCATCGGTGCAGAGATGCTCAGGATTGCGGCGCGAGAGCACCTCGGAGGGATCGGGCACGAAGGTCACGAGTGCGAATGGCAGCGAACGCTCGCTCGCCTCGATGCGTGCCGCGTCGATGAGGACCCTGTGGCCCATATGGAGGCCGTCGAAGGCGCCAATGACGCAGACTGAGGGTACATGGGGTCCGAACACGGCGCCAGGGCGCAGATAGAGCGTCGCGCCGGGAACATGGACCGTATCGTACGGATCGACATCGAGGAAAAGGGCGCGGCGAACAAGCCTGCGGACATCTCCCGTCATCGTCCCACCCCCTCGATGCCCGAGGGGAAATTGCTCCGCGCGGCAAGCTTACCGTTGCGTCGCTCCCAGATTCCCATAAGCCTCGCATCATGGATAAGGCAGACGGGCGCACCTTCGGGGAGCGCGGCGGCATCGTCCTTCGGAAGATCGAGCTGCCTGCCGTTGAGCACGTCCGCGAGCTCGTCGTCTGAGATCGGAAGCGATCGGTACGGCAACGTCGACAGCGGATCGACCATGTGAGCGAGCGCAGCGTCGAGACCGCCTTCCGCAAGCTCGTCGAGGGTCATGCAGCGATCGAGGGAGATGGTTCCGGACGCCGTCCGCTCGAGAGCGGACAGGTGGGCTGCGGTACCGAGGGATCGTCCAAGGTCGCGCGCGAGCGCACGGATAAACGTGCCCTTGGAGACATGGAAATCGCACGTCCAGCTGACGGTACCGTCGTCCTGGGAGATCGCAACGAGCTCGGACGAGATCACCGTGATGGGACGCGCGGCGAGCTCGACCTCCGCGCCTTTGCGTGCAAGCGCATAGGCGCGCATGCCGTCGACCGAGATGGCAGAATAGGCGGGAGGAACCTGCATGTGGTCGCCGACAAGCGTGGCGAGCGCGTCACGTGCGAAGTCCCCATCCAGGAAGCGCCTGTCAACGGGCGCGGTGCGCACAGCCTCGCCCTCGGCATCATCCGTCGAGGTCTCAGATCCGAACGAAATGCGCGCACGGTAGCGCTTGTCATCGAGCGTGACCAGGCCGAGCAGGCGCGTCGCTTGGCCGATACCCATGAGGAGCACGCCCGATGCGAGCGGGTCGAGCGTGCCGGCATGGCCGACCTTGCTCTCCCCCACCGCACGGCGGACGCGGGCCACGACATCGTGGCTCGACAAGCCGACGGGCTTGACGACTCCCAGGAGGAAGCTATGTCCGCACGAGAAGCGCTTCACGAAGGTTTACGCCGTCTCTCCAGATTCCACGAGCGCGCGCAGCAGGGGCAATGCGGTTTCGAGGGCATCGTCGATGGTTCCCTCGAAGGGGAAGCCGGAGGCCGCGGGATGTCCGCCGCCGCCCAAAGCGCGCGCGACGATCGAGATATCGAGATTCGATTTCGAGCGAAGGTTGCCGCGCACCTGGTTCTCGGAAACCTGCTTGAGGAACATGATCACGTCCGCTCCAGCCACGCGACGCACCACGTCGACAAGGCCGTCGCATTCGCTTACGGCAACACCTGACGCCTTGATGTCGGCAAGCGTGGCATAGCTGTAGGCGATCCTTCCGTCGGAGAAGGTGATGATGCGTCCCATGACCTTCGACTCGAGGTAGAGGTATGCCAAGCGGTCGCTCTGGTAGACGTGCAGGGCGATGTCGGATGGGGATGCACCGGCTTCCACGAGCTTCGAGGCAACGGAGAAGGCCTCGCCATCGGCGTTCTGGTACTGGAAGCGCCCCGTATCGGTGACGATGGCGCAGAAGAGGCACGTCGCCATCTCGGCGTCGAGCTCGATACCGAGATGATCGATGAACTCCGCGACGACGATGCCCGCAGCGGCTGCGCTCGGTCGGATGACGCCGACCACGGAATCGAGCGTGCTGCCCGGATGATGGTCGATGACGGCCTTGCGCGCCGACCTGTCGAAGACCGCTTCGGCGTTCTCGAGACGATGAGGGGCAGAGAGGTCGACGCAGATGAAGAGGTCGGGTGTTCCCTCATAGGCTGAAGCTGCGATGAAACGCTCCGAGCCGGGCAAGAATCGGTAGATCGCGGGAATCTCATCGTCATCCGCAGTCAGGCAGACGACTTCCTTGGCCGGCCAACGCGCTTCGATGGCATGCGCAAGCGCAAGGACGCTGCCGAGCGCATCGCCATCGGGATCGGTGTGGGCGCAGAGCGCGATCGTAGCGGCCTGCCCGATCTCATCGGCGATCAGGTCGAATCCACGGTCCTGCTCAACGCGCTGTACGGAATCGAGCGACATGGCCGCTACTCACCATCCTCGTTCGCCGGAGCGATGGGATATCCGTCCTCATCCTTGGGGATGCTCAAGGTGGGCGGAACATCCTGCAGTGCGCGGGCGATAGTCTCGGCCTCATCGGTCGAGGTGTCGATGTGGAACGACAGCTCGGGCGTCACGCGCCAGCCCAGGGCGCGGCCGAGAAGGGAGCGGATACGCCCTTTGGCTCGCTCGAGGGCAGCGATGACGCTTTCATAGCGGTCGCGATCGCAGCTGATGTATGCGCGGCACACGCTCTTGTCGATGGAGACCTCGACGCCCGTGAGCGTGATGAGCTCGAGGTCGGGGTCGGACACCTCGAAGAGCAGGATGTAGCCGAGCTTCTCGCGCGCCATCTGGTTGATGCGGCGCGAGTTCTGGTTCTGCTTCATGGCCTCGCGGCCTCCTATTCGGTCCGTGCGACCTCGTCGATGCGGTAGCCCTCGATGGTGTCGCCAGGGTGGATATCCTGGAAGTTCTCAAGGCTGATACCGCACTCGAAGCCTGCGCGGACGCTCTTGACGTCGTCCTTGTAGCGCCTGAGGGCGGCCATCCTGCCATCGTAGACCACGATGCCGTCGCGGACGAGACGCACGCGGTCGGACGAGAAGAGCTCGCCCTCCTGGACCATGCAGCCTGCGGCGATGCCGACCTTGGGAACCTTGAAGGTGTCGCGCACCTCGGCGACGCCCGTGGAGACCTCGACCTCGGTGGGGCTCAGCATGCCGACGCGGGCCGCCTCGATATCCTCCATGGCCTTGTAGATGACGCTGTAGGTGCGGATCTCGACGCCGTCGCGCTCGGCAGCGGCCTTCGCCTTCGCCTCGGGACGCACGCCGAAGCCGATGATGATGGCGTTGGAGGCGTCGGCGAGGATGACATCGGTCTCGGAGATGGCGCCGACCGCGGAGTGGATGACGTTGATGCGGACCTCGGACTGGTCCATCTTGCCGAGGGAGTCGCACAGCGCCTCGATCGAGCCCTGGACGTCGGCCTTGATGATGAGGTTGAGCTCCTTGACGTCCGCATCCTCCATAGTGGCGAAGAGGTTCTCGAGGGTGACGTGCTTGACGCGGTTCTGCTCCTCGATGCGGGCCTTGAGGGCGCGCTCGTCGGCGAGGCTGCGGGCGTCGCGCTCATCCTGGAAGACGCGGAACTCGTCGCCGGCCATGGGCACACTCTGGAGGCCGAGGATCTCGACGGCGTCGGACGGGCCGGCCTCGGTGACCGTGCGGCCCTTCCAGTCGAGCATGGCGCGGACGCGGCCGAACGACATGCCTGCCACGAGGGCGTCGCCCACATGCAGGGTGCCGCGGTTCACGAGAACCGTTGCGACCGATCCGCGGCCGCGGTCGAGCTTGGCCTCGAGCACGTAGCCGGAGGCAAACGTGTCGGGATTGGCCTTGAGCTCGAGGACGTCGGCCTGGAGCAGGACGGTCTCGAGGAGGTCGTCGATGCCGATGACCTTCTTGGCGGAGATGTTGACGAACATGTTATTGCCGCCCCACTCCTCCGGGATGACGCCGTACTCGGTAAGCTCCTGGCGGACGCGGTCGGGGTTGGCGCCGTCCTTGTCGATCTTGTTCACGGCGACGACGATGGGAACGCCGGCGGCCTTGGCGTGGTTGATCGACTCGACGGTCTGCGGCATGACGCCATCATCGGCGGCGACGACGAGGATGACGATGTCGGTGACCTTGGCGCCACGGGCACGCATGGCCGTGAAGGTCTCGTGGCCGGGCGTGTCGACGAACGTGATGGCGCGGCCGTTGATGGTGACCTGGGAGGCGCCGATGGCCTGCGTGATGCCGCCGGCCTCGCCTGCCGCGACGCCGGTGTGGCGGATCGCGTCGAGCAGCGACGTCTTGCCGTGGTCGACGTGGCCCATGACCGTGACGACCGGGGAGCGCGGCTTGAGCGCGTCGGGATCGTCGTAGAACGTGAAGGAGTTCTCCTCCTCCTTGGTCATGACCTTGACGTCGCGCCCGAGGTCGTCGGCCACGAGCTCGATGAGCTCGTCGGACATCGACTCGGTGAGGGTGAGCGGCGTTCCGAGCAGGAACAGGCGCTTGATGATGTCGTTGGCGGGAACGCCGAGAAGCTCGGCGAGGTCGCCTACCGTGGAGCCCTGCGGGACGCGCACGGTGTCGAGCTGCGATAGGTCCTGGTCGTTCGCGAGGGCCTCCTCGATACGGCGCTCCTCGGCAGCCTCCGCAGCCTGGCGCACGCGGCGCTCCTTGCGGCGCTTGCGGCGGCCGGCGGACTCGCGGTTTGCCTCCTCGATGGCCTCGCGGGCCTCATCGAGGACGCGGTTGCGGTTGTACGCCTCGGCCTCGCGGGCCATGCGGCTGTACCTATCCTCGCTGTCGTCTCCGCGGCGATCCTTCTTGCGGCCCTTGCCGCCGCGCGTGCGGGAGTCCTCGGTCGAGGGCGCAGGAGCGTTCTGGGCGGGCGTCTCGGCCTTGGGGGCGGTGCGCTTGGTGTCGCGGTAGGGGCTCTCGTCCTCCTTCTTGCGCGGGCGCTGGGCAGGCTGCTGCGGTGCGTCGGCCTTCTTCTTGCCCTCCTTGGCGGCAGCGGCCTCGGCCTGCTGGCGCTTGAGCATCTCCTCCTGCTGGGCGATCTGGTCGAGCAGGCTGGAGAACGACGTCTTGGCGCGCGGCGCGGTATCGCGCACGCGGTTCTTCTCGGCCTCCTCGGCGGCCTTCCTGGCCTCCTCCTCGGCCTTGCGACGAGCCTCCTCCTCGGCCTTGCGGCGCTCCTCCTCCGCCTTGCGTCGCGCCTCCTCGGCGGCACGCTCGGCCTCGCGCTGTGCCTCGGCGGCGAGGCGCTCGCGCTCAGCGGCTTCAGCGGCGATACGGGCGGCCTCGGCGGCAGCCTCCTCCTCGGCCTTGCGCGCAGCCTCGATCTCGGCGGCGCGGGCCTTGAGGATCGGCTCGAGCTTCTTGCGGACGATGGGCAGGTACGCGTCCTCGATCGTCGAGGATGCGGACTTCGCGGGGATCTTCATCTGTACGAGATGCTCGAACATCTCCTTGGCAGTCATGCCATATTCCTTGGCGAACTCGCTGATTCGGGTCTTTGCCATGCGCAGTCCTCCTTCTCTCCGTGAACGTGGGACCTAGCAGGGCTAGATCAGGGAATCGGGGTCGTCGGACACGGACACGTCGGCGTAGCGGGCCATGGCCTCGTGGATGCGGCAGTAGCGGGATCCGGGGCGTGCCATGTTGCGGCACTGCATGCCGTTCTCGCCCACGTACTCGCAGCGATGGCCGCCCTCTTCCTCCTCGGGAACGTCGACGACGGGAAGCTCGCGTAGGACGTCTGCGGCGAGGGTCTCGTTCTTGATGTCGATGTGGAGGCCGGTGAGGCGGGCGGCGAGGCGGGCGTTCTGACCCTCCTTGCCGATGGCGAGCGAGAGCTGGTCGTCGGGAACGATGACCGTGGCGTAGCCGGTCTCGGGGTCGACGACGACGCGGGAGACCTTGGCGGGCGACAGGGCGTTGGCGACGAACTTGCGCGGATCCTCATCCCAGAGGATGACGTCGACGCGCTCGCCGCGCAGCTCGGTCACGACGGCGCGCACGCGGCTGCCCTTGGGGCCGACGCAGGCGCCCACGGGGTCGAGGCGGTCATCGAACGAGGAGACGGCGACCTTGGAGCGGACGCCGGGGTCGCGGGCGATCGAGTGGATCTCGACGCTGCCCTCGTAGATCTCGGGCACCTCCTGCTCGAAGAGGCGCGCGAGGAGCTCGGGGCTCGTGCGGCTCACGACGATCGACGGGCGCGAACGGTCGCCGCGGACGGGAGCGGAGTTGCCATTGGGGTCGCGGACGTCGATGATGATCGCCTTGATGCGCTGGTTGTGGGCGTAGCGCTCGCCGGCAGGGCGCTCGTTGCGCTCGTTCTCGTTGCGGCGCTGGTCGAAGTACGGAAGCTCGGCCTCGACGCCCTCGCGGATCTTGAGGATCGTGAACTCGTTAGTGACCTGGAGCACCGTGCCGGTGATCATGTCGCCGAGACGGTCGGAGAACTCCTTATAGATCTGGGTGCGCGCAGCGTTGCGGACGAGGTTGTTGATCTCGGCCTTGGCGTGCTGGGCTGCGATGCGGCTCGTGTCGGAGGGCGTGACGTCGAATTCGTCGTAAGCGGTGTAGGCGTCGAGTTCCTCGTCGTAGGAGTCCTCCTGCGGGACCAGCTTGTAGACGTAGATCTTGCCGGTCTCGCGCGAGATGGTGACACGGGCCTTCTCGCCCGCCTTGGTGTTGATGTGGAGCACGTCCTCGTAGCTCTTGGCGAGCGACTGCTCGAGACGGTCGAGCAGGACGAGCTCATCGATGTGCTTCTCCTGGCAAAGCTGCGTCAGGGCCTCGATCATTTCAGATGCCATGGGAATTCGGTTCCTTTCTATTCCTGCTTCCCGGACGCGCCGGAGAAGTCATATACCGGTTTGATGGTGCAGCTCTTGATGTCTGCAAGGTCGAAGGAGAAGGCCTCGCCGTCGCAGGTGACGGTGACCGCGGTGCCCTCGATGCCCTCGAGCGTACCCGTGAACTTGCGGCGTCCCTCGTAGCCCGCCGTCTGGAGGACGACCGTCTCTCCCGCGAAGCGCTCGAAATCATGGGCCTTGCGCAACGGGCGCGCCATGCCGGGAGAGGACACCTCGAGGGTATACGAGCCGGTGAACGGATCGATCGCCTCGATGCAGGCACCGATCCAGTCGCTCTGGGCTGCGATTTCGTCGAGCGTGATTGCAGGCAGGTCCTCATCTGCGTGATCGATGCGGATATCGAGCACGGGGAGCTTGGACGCACCCGTGATCTGGACATCGACGATGTCGATCCCGTGGTCGGAACCCTCGGCTTCGAGCGCCGCGATGATGCGGTCGCGCAGGGATTCGTCGGCCATACCCCTACCCTCCTTCCATACAAAAAGGGCGCGGGGCCAGACGTGCACCCCACAACCCTCGGAAAACGAAACAAAATGACGCTAGTAACTATAGGCAGTTTGCCTGTCTAGGTCAAGTCCCCGCAGGATAACCACAAGTTACGCCCCGCAATCATCGAACGCACGCTCCATCTCCCCTGCGACGAGGTCGATGAAATCCTCCGCCTGCGGCATCGTGGCGAACCGTTCGAGGAAACCATGGTCGCAACCGCAATAGCGGACGCAGCGGACATCGACGCCCTCGTCCTGGAGCCTGCGAGCCCAGCGCTCGTTCTGGCAGCGCAGGAAGTCGAACTCGGAATACGCGACGACGGTGCGTGGGAACATGGAGACGTCATCGGCGTGCCACGCGCTGATTTCGGGGTGCTTGAGCAGATCGAGGTCGTTGTCGACGTAGAAGGGCTCGACGCCGGCGTTCTTGATGCGGTCGATGCGGTTGAAGCATGCCGCCTCCTGCTCGGGCAGATGGTCGTACGCATCGTATGAGAAATCGCTGTTGCGCGTCGGGGGCCACGCGTCGATCATGGCATACATCGTCACGGCGAGTTTGACTGGGAGCTGGTCCACCAGGCGCATGACCATCGCGTTGGTAAGGCTGCCGCCCGCGGAATCCCCGGCGACGGCGAGCTTGGCGGGGTCGAATCCGAACTCGTCAGCATGCTCCGCAAGCCAGAGGATTCCCTCGGCGCAATCGTCGACTGCCGCCGGGAAGGGATTCTCGGGCGCAAGGCGGTATTCGGGATACGCGACGATGCAGCCTGCGCGCTCGGCAAGATAGCTGAGCATGGGGTCTCGCTCCTCAACGCACCCGTAGCAGAAGCCGCCGCCATGCAGGTAGACTAAAAGCGGAGCATCCGCTCTCGCATTCTCGGGCGTCCAGATATGAACGGGGATTCCACGTCCCGCGAGCCACATGAGGCGCGTCGCGCGCGTGACCTTCCCGGTATGAATGGGGTAGGTGGGCTTGATGGGACGCTTGCGCATGGCCATGATATCGTCCATGGCGACATCGACGCCAGGCGACGCGAGCTTGGGAAGCGTCGCAGCGAGGACGCGCGGGTCGAGCGCATGGGGCCGGTCATCATCGGGAAGCGGCCTCAACTCCACGGCGAGACCGTTGTCGTTGATCACGTGGGCTTTCGAGGCTATGGTATCGACGAGGGAGCGATCGTAGGTGCGGGCCATGGCGATCCTTTCTCACACGGTTGCTGGAACCCAGTATGACGCATGGTCGTGTGAACGGCGCGTCAGTATGCAGTGGTTGAACGTACAATGGACTGTGGACGGAACACCGATGGAGAGGAATGTGCATGCGCGCTTTCGACCAAACCTTCTGCCTCGAGACCTTCGAGAAGCTTCTTTCCGTAGACAGTACCACTGGCTGGTACGAGGATATACAGGCCCTGACGTGCTCGATGCTCGATGAGCTGGGCTACAGCTACGAGCTGGTTCACAAAGGAGGCGTCGTCGCGAGCATCGGAGGCGTTGGAGATCCCCTCGTGATAACCGCCCATCTTGATGATATCGGCCTCATGGTCCGCCATATCAATGCAGACGGCACCCTCAATGTTTGCCCGGTGGGCGGACTCTACCCGTTCTACTGCGTCACCGAGAACGTGCGCATCCACACGCGCGATGACCGCACCTTCACGGGAACCGTCTGCCGCACGCCCAATTCCATCCATGTGACCGAAGAGGAGCTGCGAAACGTGCTCCCCGACTTCCGGACAAACGTGTGCGTTGTGCTCGACGAGGACGTCTCGAACGCTGATGATGTGCGTTCGCTCGGCATCGAAACGGGCGATGTCATCGCCCTGGAGCCGCGCTTCACGCTTGCCAACGGCTACCTCAAGTCGCGCTTCGTGGACGACAAGGCCCTCGTCGCCGTGCTCTTCACCGCATTGAAGGCCCTCAAGGAGGAGGGCATCGCTCTCAACCGCAAGGTCTACGCCTTCTTCGCGGTCTACGAGGAGATCGGACACGGCACCTCATGGCTCCCCTCCGACGTGCGCGACATCCTCTCGATCGACATCGCCCCCACCGGACCCGACCAGAACTCCGACGAGCGCAAGGTCACGATCTTCGCCAAGGATTCGCGGTTCCCCTACCACTGGGGCATGGCGAACGAGCTGCGCGCGTCCGCCATCGATGCGGGCGTTGACTTCGTGATGGACGTCTTCACGCCGCACTACGGCTCAGACGGCGATACGAGCATCTACGCCGGACATGACGTCCGCCATGCGGCAATCGGACCCGGCACGGCGAACAGCCACGGATACGAGCGCACGCACGTTGACGGCCTGCGCAACACCTACGACCTGCTCATGGCGTATCTCACCCGCTAAGGGCTGCTGCGCGTTTCGTACAGCTGATCGTTGACCTGCTCGCATCCTGTGAACGAGCCTGGCGCGCAGCCTATGGCTTCCAGAAGAAATCGTAGCGCTGCGCAGCTTCGAAGCCGATGTTCTCGTAAAACGGCAGGTCCGATATGACGAATGCCCTCTTGGCGCCGAGCGCCCTTGCCCGGCTCAAAGCTTCCATGAGGAGCGCCGAGGCGATTCCCTTGCTGCGGAAGGAAGGGACCGTGCAAAGCGGTTCGACGTAGGCGTAATCGGTGTCCTTGTGGAACCACACGCAGCAATAGGCTGCCTTGTCGCCGTCTGGGGAGATAGCGGCCAGGCTGAGGTGCTTGTTCAGATGCCTGCGGTGCTGCACGGTAAGCGGGTCTTCCCGCTCGAACTCTTCCCGATCCTCCCCGTGGTCGAAGCCCTGCCACAACAGCCATTGGAAGTCATAGCCTTCCTGGAGAGGATCAAGTTCCGAGATGGAGAACCCTTCCGGAAGATCGGATGGATGCACGCGGTCCAAATCCAGGCGCATCACCGTTTCATGCTGCTCTGCCAAGACGAACCCTGCCGCCTCAGCCGCTTCGATCTCCGCTCCATTCCCTTCGCAGATAGCGATTCCAAGTCCGGAATCATCCTTCAGCTCCCGGTAGGCATAGTCGAGAATCTCCGGGTACAGCGCTTCATGATCCGACAGCGTCGCACAGAACGCCTCTCCGAAGTACATGTCATAGATCGCTGCGCCGACGACCCTTCCTTCAGACCACCAGAGACCGATGGAGGACACGGCGCTTCTGTCAAACTCCGGGTGCTCCGCCATCCATTCGAATCGCGCCCAGTTCCAGTTGATGTGCGTCCTGTCCCTTTGATTCAATGCGATCAGAAAGTCGCAAACCGCCTCGTAGTCCTCTTCGCGGTAGCTGCGGAAGCACGCCTTGGGCAGCCAGTGGAATCGGCCCCAGTGCTCGAAATCCCACTGCTCCATATAGTCGTTGCACTCGTAATCCACGTACCAAAGCCGCCCGTCCTGCAGGGCGAAATTGGTCGGGTAGTAGTCGATATTCAATCCGGCTGCCATGGCCTTTGCCGCCATGTCCCGCACTTGAGGCAGATATGGCTCGACCGACGCCCCCGCTTCCAGAAGCTCCATCACCGTCGGCCCCTCGATATAGTCCTTGACAATCTGCTCGGCGCTCGTGTCATAAGCATGCATGCGGGGAATGCGTATCCCGGCTCGCTGCAGCCGCTCATAATCATGCAATTCCGCTTCGATCTTGTTCCCGAAGCTGTAATAGTCGCAGGGCTCGTGATGAATCTGCTTGATCACTACCTGCCGTTCATCGCTTTCCGCAAGATAGGAATACCCGCCCTTGCCTTTGCCCAGCAGGCGAATGATCCGATAGGTTGTACCGTTGACAGCAAGCATGCGCTCCATTGCAAACCACCACTCCTGCACTCACGACAGCTGCATTATATCCTCTCATCGGTACAGGGAAAAGCGGGGCCCTTCCTCCCCGATGACCCCGTTGGCACGGAAACCGCATTTCTCGAGGACTCTCAGCGACGCGGCGTTTCCAGCGTCCGCCTCTGCTTCCAGCGCCTTTACCTCTGCATGCTGAAAAGCCCAGCAGCATGCAGCCTGAACAGCTTCGGTTGCATAGCCCCGCCCTTGGTATTCCTCCAGGATCCCGTATCCGATCTCCGCGACGCCGTCATCCCGCAGCCCCTTGAAGCAGAGGTCGCCGATATGCATTCCGTCTTTCAGCTCGATCATCCACATGGCGTACCATGCCCATTGATCGGGATTGTGGATGCATTCATCCAGCATCTCCGCATATGCCTTCTTGAGCTCGGCATCCTGCTCGGAGGCAATCGCAGCTTCCATCTGCTCCCGCGATGCGGGGCATATCCTCAGTCGCTCAGTATCGATCATGGCATCTCCAAGGCGATCGGCCTCGCACTCCCCAATCCAACTGTCCAGAAACCGCAGCCGCTCCTCCGTGTGGAACCAGAGCTCTCCCCGTCACGATACTAATGGCACCACCCGAAACGGACGGTGCCATTCGCCTGAAAGCGGGTATGTTATCCGCCTGGAACGGGGCCAAAGCCTAGATCGCGACGATGTTCACCAGACGGCCGGGAACAACGATGACCTTCTTGATGTCCTTGCCGACGAGCTGGTTGGCGACGGCGGCCTTCGCGGCCTCCTCGAGCTCGGCGTTGGTGGCGTCGGCGGGAACCATGGCACGGCCGCGGACCTTGCCCTTGATCTGGACGACGATCTCTACCATGGAGCTCTTGGCCTGCTCGGGGTCGAACTCGGGCCACGGCTCGTCGTAGATCGAGCCGGTAAAGCCGAGCGCCTCGTGGAAGAGCTCCTCCGCCCAGTGCGGGCAGATGGGGCTGAGCATGGCCACGATGTCATGGGCGACGCGGGCGCAGAGCGCGCCGTCGCGCTGATCCTCGGGCGTATCGACCAGATACTTGCTCGCGTCGTTGACAAGCTCCATCACGGCGGAGATGGACGTGTTGAACTGGTAGCGGTCGAAGTCGGCCGTGCACTTGATGCCCATCTCGTTGAGACGGCGCCAAAGTTCTGCGGAAGCCCCGGAGAGCTTGGCGGGATTGAGGTCGGCTGAGCTGTCAGCGCTGTTGGCGAGACCCCACACGGTGCGCCATGCGCGCTTGATGAAGCGGTTCGCGCCGGCCACGACCTCCTCGTCCCAGTTGAAGTCCTTCTCGGACGGGGCGATGAACAGGATCGCGAGGCGCATGGTGTCGGCGCCGTAGGGCTCGATGACGCTCGAGGGCGGCACGACGTTGCCCTTGGACTTGCTCATGGTATCGCCGTTGGCATCCTTGACCATGCCCTGGCAGAGCAGGTTGATGAACGGCTCGTCGAGGTCGATCATGCCCAGGTCGCGCATGACCTTGGTCCAGAAGCGCGAGTAGAGCAGGTGCAGGATCGCGTGCTCGATGCCTCCGATGTAGTTGTCGACACCCATCCAGTGGTCGACCGCCGCTTTGGAGAAGGGCTCCTGGTCGTTATGCGGGTCGCAGTAGCGCAGGTAATACCAGCTGGAGCACGTGAAGGTATCCATGGTATCGGTGATGCGCTTGGCGGGCTTGCCGCAGACGGGACACGTGGTCTCGTAGAACGGCGCATACTCGGCGAGCGTCTCGCCGGCGCCGAGGTCGAGGTTCTCGGGCAGCAGGACGGGCAGCTGGTCATAGGGCACGGGCACGTCGCCGCAGCAGTCGCAGTGGATCATAGGGATGGGGTTGCCCCAGTAGCGCTGGCGGCTGATGAGCCAGTCGCGCAGGCGGAACTGCACGGTCTTGCGGCCGATGCCGCGCTCGCCCAGGTAGTCGATGATGGCATCGACGGCGGGGCTGTGCTTGCCGCCGAGCATGCCCGTGAACGGGCCGGACTGGATGAGGTAGCCCTCGGCAGCCATGGCGCGGTCCCAGTCCACATCGGTCACCTTGAGCTCGGTCTCATCCTTGAGCTGCTCGTAGAGGGGATCGTCCTTCTCGGCGATGATGGGCGGGATGGGCAGGCCGTACTTGCGGGCGAACTCGAAGTCGCGCTGGTCGCCGCAGGGCACGCCCATGACGGCGCCCGTGCCGTAGTCGAGCAGGATGTAGTCGGCGATCCAGATGGGCATGGGTTTGCCGGTGAGCGGGTTCACCACGTAGCGGCCGGAGAACACGCCGTGCTTCTCGCGCTCGGAACCCTGACGGTCGACGGACGACACGTGCTCGACGCTCTTCTTGAGCTCCAGGAACGCGGGCTCGTACTCGGTGCCGGCAACGAGCTCGGCTGCGAGCGCGCTCTCGGGCGGCAGCAGGAAGAACGAGGTGCCGTAGAGCGTATCGGGACGCGTGGTGAAGACGGTGATCAGGCGGTCGGTGGGCGTGACGCCGTCCTCAGCAACCAGCGCGAAGTCGATCTCGGCGCCCTCGGAGCGACCGATCCAGTTGCGCTGCTGCGCCTTCACGTTCTCGGGCCAGCCGGTGAGCTGATCGAGGTCGTCGAGCAGCTCCTGGGCGTAGTCGGTGATCTTGAGGTACCACTGGGAGAGCTCGCGCTTCTCGGGCACGGAATGGCAGCGCCAGCACTTTCCGTCGACGACCTGCTCGTTGGCGAGGACCGTATTGCAGCTCGGGCACCAGTTGACCGGCGAGGTGGCGCGGTAGGCCAGGCCCTTCTCCCACATCTTGAGGAACGCCCACTGGCCCCACTTGTAGTACTCGGAATCGCAGGTGGCGAACATGCGGTCGTAGTCGTAGGAGAAGCCCATGCGCTTCATGGTCGCGGTTGCCTGCGCCATGTTGCGGTGCGTCCAGGCACCCGCCTGGGTGTTGTGCTTGATGGCGGCGTTCTCGGCGGGGAGGCCGAAGGCGTCGTAGCCCATGGGGTGCAGCACCTCGAAACCGCGCATACGGGCTTGGCGAGCCATGGCGTCGCCGATGGAGTAGTTGCGCGCGTGGCCCATGTGCAGGTCGCCCGAGGGATACGGGAACATCTCGAGGATGTACTTCTTGGGGCGGCTGGAATCGTCACGCGCCTTGAACGTGTGCTCGTCCTCCCAGATCTTCTGCCACTTGGTCTCGATTGCCTCGGCGTCGTATGCCGGGATAATCTTCTCGTCAGCCATGCGAACCTCCAAATGCTCGTTCAGCAACATTCCTATTGTAGTCAAATTCCTCGGGGTATCATACGGAAGAGAGCTTGGAAAGAAGGTTGCAATGTACGACCGCATCCAGCGCGCCGCCTCCACAGGCGGCAGGCGCGACAGGTCGCTTCTCCCCCACATCGTCGGCGTCATCGTGCTCTCGGCCATCCTGGTCGTCCCCCTGTTCAACATGGCCCGCACGATGCACCGCTACCAGGCTTTCAAGCAGGACCTTGCCGAGAGCATGTCCTTCGCGGAGCATCAGGGCATCCTCTCGCGCAGCGCTGCTGACAGGTTCTTTTCGTTGATCGTCGACGCGGGCATGGGCAAGCCCCGGAGCACGGTACCCGAAGCCGGTGGGGCGCGCTGCGAGTTCGGCGACAGCAGCACGCTAGAGCTCTGGCAGGTCGATATCGATGGGAACCCCGAGAATCCAGGCACTCTCATCCGCTACACAAGCGCAGACGGCGACGACTTCTGCTACGACACAGACCGCATCGACTACCGGCTGGCAGTGGACACGCTGGGTTTGGGCTGAGCTAGCGGGCCGCCTCTTCGCGAACCAGCTTGATACGAACGATCGAGATGAGGGAGATCGCCAGGCCGACCGCTGCCGTGACGGCGGCAACGCCGAGCGTAGGCGTTGCGCCGAGCGCCTGGAACAGCGCGCCGCCCACGAACGACGAGAGGATCGACGAGACGACCGTGACCAGGGTGAAGCACGACTGGGCCTTCACGAGGTCGCAGGGCCGCACGATCTGGTCGGCGAATGACACGGTGGAGGTCATGAAGAGGCCGTAGCAGAGCACCTGGATGGAGAATGCCAAGGTGAGCTGCCCGACACTCGCCGCAAGCCAGAGCGCGATCGACTTCATGGTGAACGTCAGGAGCGAGAACGCGAGGATCGAGCGCGCGCCGAAGCGCTTCTCCAAACGCGAGTAGAGCACCATCCCGGGAATCTCCAGAACGGCGGAGAGCGCGCTGATGAGCCCGAGATCAGAGTTGTCTCCGCCAACGTTGTTGACCAGGACCGCGCCGAAGTTGTTTGCCATCGAATGGTGGAGGTACACGAGGGCGGTACCCACGAGCAGCACCATGAGCCATGGGTTGGCGCGGATGAACTCCGGCCACGTGCTCGCCTGCCCTGCCGTGTCGCGCGGGCTGTGCACCTGTGCGCCTACCCTCCCGGCATTTCGGCCGCACACCGCGAGGAGCACGAGGACGCCTGCGGAGGCCGCAATGGCCGAGAAGGGCACGAGCCTGATGCCGAAACGCTCCATCGCGAAACCGAGGCCAGAGGCGAGCACGCCCCAGGCAAGCGACCCTGCAGCGCGGCAGACGCCGAAGTCGACGACGCCCTCCCCATCGATCTGGAATTTGACGGCGGTCATGAATACGACGGCCGTGAAGGAGCAGGTCGTCATGAACGTCCAGAGCACCGCCATGAGCGGCCCTTTGGGCAGCAGCACCATCTGGAGCAGCGCGCTCGCAAGCACGGCTGCGTTGAGCAGAAGGGCTATGCGGATGGGAGAGAAGCGCTTATCGGCATCGGAGAGCGCCGAGAGCGGTGGCTGCAGCAGCACCGCCAGGATGTTGGAGACGCCGAGCATCATGCCGATATCGACGCTCGAGAAGCCCAGATCGAGGAGAAACGCCGCACCGAAGCCGTAGATGGGGCAGCACGCCATCCAGTAAAACGCCTGGATGGCGGCATAGAGAACGTTGAGTCTGATACGCTGGGACACGCTATGCGCGGAAGTTGATGCTCTGGTCGGCATCCTTGAGCACGACGTCGTGCGCACCGCCCTCGACGAGCGACGTGGCGGAGACGAGCGTGAGCTTGGCCTTGTCGCGCAGCTCGGGCAGCGTGAGCGCACCGCAGTTGCACATCGTGGAGCGCACCTTGAGCAGCGACCCCTGCACGTTCTCCTTGAGCGGGCCGGCGTAGGGCACGTAGGAGTCGACACCCTCCACGAAGGAGAGGCCCTTCTTCTCGCCGCCCAGGTCGTAGCGCTGCCAGTTGCGGGCGCGCGCGGAGCCCTCGCCCCAGTACTCCTTCATGTAGGAGCCGTTCACGCTCACGCGGCGCGTGGGGCTCTCGTCGAAGCGGGCGAAGTAGCGGCCCAGCATGAGGAAGTCGGCGCCCATGGCCAGCGCGAGCGTCATGTGGTAGTCATAGACGATGCCGCCGTCGGAGCACACGGGCACGTAGACGCCCGTCTCCTCGAAATGCTCGTCGCGGGCGCGGCAGACGTCGATGAGCGCGGAGGCCTGGCCGCGGCCGATGCCCTTCTGCTCGCGGGTGATGCAGATCGAGCCGCCGCCGATGCCGACCTTCACGAAGTCCGCACCGCAGTCGGCGAGGAAGCGGAAGCCCTCGGCATCGACCACGTTGCCGGCGCCCACCTTGACCTTGTCGCCGTACTGCTCGCGGATCCAGGCGAGGGTGATCTTCTGCCACTCGGAGAAGCCCTCGGAGGAGTCGATGCACAGCACGTCGGCGCCGGCCTCAACCAATGCGGGGACGCGCTTCTCGAAGTCACGCGTGTTGATGCCCGCGCCCACAACGTAGCGCTTGTGCTGGTCGAGCAGCTCGAGCGGGTTGGACTTGTGGGAATCGTAGTCCTTGCGGAACACGAGGCTCATCAGGTTCCCGTCCTTGTCGACGATGGGGAGCGTGTTGAGCTTGTGGTCCCAGATGATGTCGTTGGCAACCTTGAGGGTGGTGTCCTCGTAGCCCACGATGAGCTTCTCGCGCGGCGTCATGAAGTCGCGGACGAGCTTGCTCCTGGAATCGCGGCTGGGGCGGTAGTCGCGGCTGGTGACGATGCCGAGCAGCTTGCCCGTGGGGGTGCCGTCCTCGGTGACGGGCATGGTGGAGAAGCCGCTCTTCTCCTTGAGCTCCATAACCTGAGCGAGCGTCATGTCGGGCGTCAGGTTGACCTCGGAAACCACGAAACCGGCTTTGGAACGCTTGACCTCGCGCACCATGGCGGCCTCATCCTCGATGGACTGGGAGCCGTAGATGAACGAGACGCCGCCCTCCTGGGCAAGCGCCACGGCCATGCGCGGACCGGAGACCGACTGCATGATGGCGGAGGTCATGGGGATGTTGAGCGAGAGCGCAGGCTCCTCGCCGCGCTTGAACTTCACGAGAGGGGTCTTCAACGAGACGTTGGCAGGCACGTTCTCGGCAGATGAATAGCCGGGAACGAGCAGGTACTCGGAAAAGGTGTGGGATTCCTCGGTGAAGAACGTTGCCATGATGCTCCTTACGCTCGCGGGCGGTTTCACAACATTCTACCGATTTTCAACGGACGGTGGAGCATCTCGCCGAAATACACGAGACTCCCCTACGCGATCCTTGATTATCAACTTTATCCGAACACCTCCCACATTCATCCGTACATGTGCGGATGAATGTGGGAACCCGATACCCTGAGGGCCGGATCGGCCGGCCCCGGGAGATCGGAGGACGGCATGTCCG